>Ga0123339_10000131_pt1 | contig 72694 bp, 54 predicted proteins | sample lystaG_FD_89956 | JGI IMG/M metagenome (GOLD analysis project Ga0123339, IMG submission 89956) | Glacier valley bacterial and archeal communities from Borup Fiord, Nunavut, Canada, to study Microbial Dark Matter (Phase II) -... | ecosystem: Environmental > Aquatic > Freshwater > Ice > Glacier ...
CCATTTGAATTATTGACCTCAAAAGTATATATTTGCACGCTATTTTTTTGAAGGGTATATGAGACAATTAAAGATTACAAAATCGATTACAAACCGTGAGAGCGCTTCTTTAGACAAGTATTTGCAAGAAATTGGGAAAGAAGAACTTATTACTGTTGAAGAAGAAGTGGAATTGGCGCAGCGGATCAAAAAAGGTGATCAGGCTGCATTGGAAAAATTGACCAGAGCCAATCTGCGTTTCGTTGTTTCGGTAGCTAAACAGTATCAGAATCAGGGCTTAAGCTTGCCTGACCTTATCAATGAAGGAAATCTGGGACTGATAAAAGCTGCTGAAAAGTTTGATGAAACCAGAGGTTTCAAGTTCATTTCCTATGCCGTTTGGTGGATTCGTCAATCCATCCTTCAGGCATTGGCCGAGCAATCCAGAATTGTGCGTCTTCCTTTGAATCAGGTTGGTTCATTGAACAAGATTAACAAGGCATTCTCGAAATTTGAACAGGAACACGAACGTAAACCATCGCCGGAAGAACTTGCCGAATCATTGGAACTACCTGCTGAAAAGGTGGCAGATACTCTGCGTGTTTCTGGTCGCCATATTTCTGTAGATGCTCCGTTTGTTGAAGGTGAAGACAATAGTCTGCTGGACGTTCTGATCAACAATGATTCACCAAACGCCGATAGAGCTTTGATGATGGAATCATTGGCCAAAGAAATCGAACGCGCACTGGCTACCTTGACTGAACGTGAAAGCGACATTATCAGAATGTTCTTTGGAATTGGATGTCAGGAAATGACACTCGAAGAAATTGGTGAACGTTTTGGCTTGACTCGCGAACGGGTTCGTCAGATTAAAGAAAAGGCAATACGTCGATTACGCCACACTTCAAGAAGTAAATTATTGAAAACATACTTGGGATAAAGCCCATAAAAAGACCGCCCGAAAGGCGGTTTTTTTATTTATAGACATTGGTGAGCTTAATTTGTTTGAACGTGGTTATTAATAGCTCTTAATTTTCATCCTTCAACGATTCATTTATTTTTCACAAAGTCATATCTAAATGATTGGAACGATACCCTCCTGAGACCTTGGTCCTACCATGGTCTTGGTTAATAAGTTGATAATAGGTATATTATAGGTAGTTAATAGGTAGATAACAGGTAGCTTATAGGTGTATATACCCATAAGCTGCCTATAGGCTACTTATTAACCAAGGCTTTGGTAGGGCCAGGGTAGGAGGAGGGTATGGCAGGGATGAAAGTAAACAGGGTTGAATTTTTTTTAACCAATCAGAAAGTGGAAGACGTTTTACAAATATACTAAAAACAAAGTAATTATTGGGCATTCCGGAGGTCGAAAGTCAAATAATTATCTTTTTTATTTTAGTGAGTTTTGAGGTTGCACGCTCACAGGTGAGGGACCTGCAAAATAATAAGCATTTATTCCAAGCTCTAATTATTGACGTATTTTTATTATTTCACTTCCTGCCAAAAGGAATGCACCAGTTCCATATACTTCCCAACTCTCGGCAGTGAAATTCTTTTTAGGATCAGCGCCAATTGGCTGGCACCAACCTATATACCCATCGGGTTGAATCAAACTATTCATTCCAATCCAGGCCTTTTTCACAACAGGAAGGTATTTGTCTTTGCTTAACAATCCGTTGTTGATACCCCAGGCCAGCGCATAAGTATAGAATCCTGAGCCACTGGCTTCCCCTCCGGGATAAGATGCAGGATCAAGTAAACTTGTTCTCCATAGACCATCCTCCTGCTGAATGCTCACTATCTTCTCAGCCATTTCCTTATACAGTGTTTCATAAAACGGACGTTCCTTATAATCTTTTGGAAGTTCATTTAAAATCAATACCAATCCACCCATGACCCAGCCATTTCCTCTGGACCAGAAAATCTTCTTTCCATTTGCTTCATGGCGGTCCGTTGCTTTATCTTTAATTACATAGCCCAAGTCTCTTGCAAAAAGATGTTCTTCTTTATCATACAATAAATCGTAACATTCATGAAATAATTCATCGCTCTTAATCATGTACTTTTTATCGCCGGTGGTCATCGATAGCTTAACCATAGCAGGTGGCGCCATAAATAAAGCATCGCACCACCACCAGGTAATTTGTTCAATACCTTTAGTGACGTGAGGTGTTACCAAAAATTGATTCATGTTATCGATAAAGGGCTGAATCATTGATGGATTTTTTTTTATGCGAAATGCATCTATATATGTTTGACATATAGCAATATCATCGGCATGTTGAAGTCGCGGACCTGGTTTCCACTGGTTCGCTTCACCCATTTTAATCATTGCATCCAATAACTTTTTGTTATTGGTAGTTTTATAGGCGGCTGAGATTCCTGCATAAAATGCACCATTGGTCCAATCCCATAAATTGTGCTTCGGATTAGCCAATTGCCACATCGCAGCCGTCATCATTGTTTTTTTAATTTGTTTAGGGCGAAAGTCTTTGTCAGCTTTGTTTTTAGAAAATACATTAACGCTAACAAGCATTATTATCAAGAGAATTGAAAGAAATCGTTTCATCGTTAGTTAGTTTGATATTTGATTTGCAATCTAATTTACAAATGTACACAATACTTTTTATGTGAGCAGCAAATTGATCCATCGAGAAGGTAATATCCTATAATAAGTTCAACATTAATGACTTTTTATTGGTTCATTTAACCATTCAATCCTACGGTTACGATTTATTAATATTATCAAAACGTAAATTCCATAAAACTGTAATTAAAATACTTGTTTTAATTACAGTTTATCACTAAACTTGTACCGTACAAATAAGAATTGAAACAATCATGAAAAATTTTCCCTTTTATAAGGGGATCCCGGATATTGGGATGATGAATTTCTCCTGTAACAAATATAAAACAAATGAAAAATAGACTTAACCATTGCGGCCATCATCATGTAACTTTATCGGACGGTAGGCAGTAATTGTTTTGATGTTTTTTAAAAGATATTAACCCAATAAAAAGGCTTACCGTGATGGTAAGCCTTTTTTACTTTAAATTGAGATTGAAAATGGAAGGACTTTTAAAAATTGCAATTCAAACCAAAGGTCGGTTAAACGAAGATTCGTTAAAATTGATTGATGAAGCGGGAATTAAACTACCAATGAGTAACCGTAAACTGATTTCGGCATCTAGCAACTTCCCGCTAGAAGCATTGTTCTTGCGCGATGACGATATCCCACAGGCTGTTGCAATGGGAGTTGCCGACATTGGAGTTGTAGGTGAAAATGAGATGCTCGAAAAAAAGGAGAACGTAGTTATTGTCAAGCGGCTTGGATTTAGCAAATGCCGGCTTTCATTAGCGATTCCTAAAGATGATGAGTATGCTGGAATTGAGTATTTTAATGGGAAAAAGATTGCCACTTCTTACCCTGTAATTCTGAAAGAATATTTCAGTAGAAATAAAATACATGCTGACATTCACGTAATTACAGGTTCTGTGGAGATTGCTCCGGGAATCGGATTAGCTGATGCCATTTTCGATATTGTCAGTTCTGGCAGTACCTTGGTAAGTAATCGTCTCAAAGAGGTTGAAGTGGTTATTCAGTCCGAAGCAGTTTTGGTGGCGAATCCCAATCTGTCTGAAACAAAAAAAGCGATTCTGGATGAATTGATATTCAGGATTGAAGCTGTTCAGACAGCCGAAAAGAAAAAGTACATTTTGCTGAATGCACCCAATGATAAATTGGCAGAGATTGAGTCTTATCTGCCTGGGATGAAAAGTCCAACCATCATGCCATTGGCTGAGAAGGGCTGGAGCTCAGTGCATTCTGTCATTGAAGAAAAAGACTTTTGGGAGATTATTGGAAAGTTGAAAGCTGCCGGTGCCCAAGGAATTCTGGTTATTCCGATCGAGAAAATGATTTTATAATTACGCTATGAAAACTTATATCAATCCGCAACAAAATACATGGGATGAATTGCTTAAACGTCCAATGCTCAGTGGCAGTGTGCTTAGGGAACAGGTTCAGGTAATACTTGATGATATTAGGAAAGGTGGAATTGATGCTATCCGGAAATACACAGAGAAATTTGATGGTGTTTTTGTTGAAAATATTACTGTTTCTGAAGATGAAATATCAGTCGCTTCAGGTCAGCTCAATAAAACATTAAAAGAAGCGATTGGTATTGCAGCAGCAAATATCAGGAAATTTCATGAATCTCAGATTCCTGTGACCCGGCAAATTGAAACAACTTTTGGAGTCACTTGCTGGCAAAAAGCTGTGGGCATCGATAAAGTTGGATTATACATTCCGGGAGGCTCTGCACCTTTGTTCTCAACAGTTCTTATGCTTGGTATCCCTGCGGTAATTGCTGGTTGTAAGGAAATTGTGTTGTGTACTCCCCCTGATAAAGAAGGAAAAATTAATCCTGCCATTTTGTTCGCTGCTCAATTGGTTGGGATATCAAAAATATATAAACTTGGTGGAATTCAGGCCATTGGAGCCATGGCTTATGGAGTGGATTGTGTTCCGAAAGTGAATAAGATTTTCGGTCCCGGAAACCAGTATGTGATGGCAGCAAAGCAATTGGTGAGCATCGGTGATGTTGCCATAGACATGCCTGCCGGTCCTTCCGAAGTGGCAATATTAGCCGATTCGTCAGCAAATCCTTCCTTTATTGCGGCTGACCTGCTTGCGCAAGCGGAGCATGGACCTGATAGTCAGGTAGTATTGGTGACCAATGATCCTTTATTGATTGAGAAAGTTGAATATGAACTGGCTCATCAATTGGAGGAATTGCCTCGCAAAGCCATTGCTGAAAAGGCTTTGGCCAATAGCGTTGCCATTGTTTTGAATAATTATGCTGATATGATTGAATTGATCAATAGTTATGCCCCTGAACATTTAATCATCGCGATGGAAAATTATAGCGAGGTTGCTGACAAAATCACCAATGCAGGATCAGTATTTCTTGGAAATTATACGCCTGAAAGTGCTGGTGACTATGCCTCAGGAACCAATCATACCCTGCCTACAAATGGTTGGGCCCGATCGTTCAGTGGTGTAAATCTTGATAGTTTTATGAAAAAGATTACCTTTCAGGAAATTACCCGTGAAGGTATTCGGAATTTAGGTCCGGTAATTGAAGTAATGGCGTCAGCGGAGTCATTGGATGGACATAAAAATGCAGTAACATTGAGGCTGAAAGAAATAGGGAAGTGATCAGTGATCAGTCGCAATAGTGAGTGTTCAGTGATCAGTGTTCAGTGATCAGAAAAAGAGTAAATAAGAAATAAGAAATAAGAAATAAGGAATTGGAGTGCACTTTTGACGTAGAGACAATCCGTGTAATCCGCTTCAATCCGTGTAATCCTTTAAAGAATAAGAAATATGAATTTAGATCAATTACTTCGCAACAATATAAAAGCATTGAAGCCCTATTCTTCAGCTCGTGATGAATTCTCGGGTGAGGCAGACATATACCTTGACGCCAATGAAAATCCATTCAATGCCCCTTACAATCGATATCCAGACCCAATGCAGTTGGCGGTTAAAGAGAAAATAGCTTCCATTAAAAATATTGCAGCTGATAAGATATTTCTGGGAAACGGTAGTGACGAACCTATTGACATTGTTTTTCGCGCATTCTGTGAACCGGGAATTGATAATGTGGTGACTATTGATCCAACTTACGGTATGTACCAGGTGGCGGCTGATATCAATAATGTGGAAGTCCGCAAGGTAAAATTGAATGAAGACTTTGGATTCAGTGCACAAAAATTATTGGATGCCTCAAATATTTATACCAAAGCCATTTTTATTTGTTCTCCTAACAACCCAACGGGAAACCTGTTAGATCAATCAGAAATCATTAAATTGATTACTGGTTTTGATGGTTTGGTTGTGATTGATGAGGCCTACATTGATTTTTCGCCCGAGAGTAGTTTGCTTCCCGAACTGGATAAATACGAAAATTTGATTGTACTTCAAACATTTTCAAAAGCTTGGGGAATGGCGGGTATACGCCTGGGAATGGCTTTTGCAAACCCTGATATAATTCGCATATTCAACAAAATCAAATATCCATACAACATCAATATCCTGACTCAGAAAAAGGCGTTGGAGTTAATGGATCTTATTCCTGAAAAGGAGGAATGGGTAAAAACAATAGTTGATGAACGTGATAAGATGGTGCGAAAGTTATTCAAACTATCTTTTGTTCAGGTTGTTTATCCTTCAGATGCCAATTTTATATTGGTAAAAATGCACGATGCCCGCGGTATATATGAGTATTTGAAAGATCTACAAATAATTGTTCGTGACCGATCAAAAGTTGTACTTTGCGATGATTGTCTGCGGATAACCATTGGTTTTCCAACGGAAAATAAAATGTTGAGAAGAGCATTGAAAGAACTGATTAGTAATGAATAATAAGTCACATATGAAAAAGGCATTATTTATAGATCGGGACGGAACATTGATTTGTGAGCCAAGCGACGAACAGATAGACTCGCTGGAGAAGCTTGAGTATCTGCCCAAGGTTTTCCGCAATATGCACTTTATAGCCAAAAACCTTTCTTACGAATTGGTGATGGTGACCAATCAGGATGGACTTGGAACTGCCATTTTTCCTGAAGCGACCTTTTGGCCTGCACACAATAAAATGCTGAAAGCGTTTGAAAATGAAGGAGTAACCTTCGATGACATTCTGATTGATCGCCATTTTCCAAAAGACAATACTTCGACACGCAAACCAGGAATTGGTATGTTGGGCAAGTACCTGGATGGAAGTTATGATTTGGCCAACAGCTTTGTAATTGGCGATCGACTGACAGATATTCAATTGGCCAAAAACCTTGGAGCTAAAGGAATCCTGATCAACGATGGCTCGTTGTTAACAGAGCTTCAGGAAAAAGGATTGGCTGAATATTGTGCATTGATCACTTCTGATTGGGATGATATTTATGCCAGGGTGGCTGCTCCTGAACGAACAGCTGTGGTGGAACGAAGTACCAAAGAAACCAAGATCAGGGTTGAACTGAATCTGGATGGAACTGGGAAAGGAAATATTCATACAGGACTGGGATTTTTCGATCACATGCTCGATCAGATTGCTCGTCACTCAGGAGTTGATTTGAATGTTCAGGTAGATGGTGATCTGGAAGTGGATGAGCATCATACGATTGAAGATACAGCGTTGGCCCTGGGTGAAGCTTTTAAACTCGCATTGGGCGATAAACGTGGAGTGGAGCGATATGGATATTGTTTGCCGATGGACGACTGTCTCGCCCAGGTAGCAATTGACTTTGGTGGCCGTTCATGGATAGTTTGGAAGGCTGACTTCCAGAGAGAAAAAATTGGCGAAATGCCTACCGAAATGTTTTTTCACTTTTTTAAATCATTCTCCGATACCTCATTAACAAATCTTAATATACAGGCAGAAGGAACAAATGAACATCATAAAATAGAAGGTATTTTTAAAGCGCTGGCTCGTGCAATCAAAATGGCGATCCGGAAAGATGTATTTAACTTTGAACTGCCATCAACGAAAGGAACACTATAGATATGAAGAGCATCAAACCTTTACGGGAAAAAAAGAATACCGCTATACTGCTGATTCACTGTCCTGATAAGCAAGGTATATTAGCGACAGTGACGGAATTCCTGAACACGAACAACGGGAATATTATATACTTGGACCAATATGTTGACCGTGGACAGCATATTTTCTATATGCGTGTGGAATGGGAGCTGGAAGGTTTTGCAATTCCATCGGATAAGATTAATGAGTATTTTTATACCTTGATTGCTGATAAGCTCAACATGGATTATTCCCTTCATTTTTCAAAACAGATTCCTAGAATGGCTATTTTTGTATCGAAAATGTCACATTGTCTGTTTGATATGCTTGCACGATATACCGCTGGCGAATGGGATGTTGAAATTCCGGTTATCATTAGCAATCATATTGATTTGGAGCCTGTTGCACGGCGTTTTGATATCGAATTTCAATATATTCCGCTGACCCCTGAAAACAAAGCCGAACAGGAAGCCAAAGAAATTGAATTAATGAAAGTACATCAGGTTGACTTTATTGTACTGGCGCGATACATGCAGGTTCTTACTCCTGAATTTGTTGCTCAGTTCCCGAATCGACTGATTAATATACATCACTCATTTTTACCCGCATTTGCAGGAGCAAAACCATACCATGCGGCTTATGAGAGAGGTGTGAAAATTATCGGCGCTACCAGTCATTATGTGACCAGTGATTTGGATGGCGGACCAATTATCGAGCAGGATGTAACGCGTTGCAACCATAGCGATACCGTTGAACGTCTGATTCGTAAAGGCCGTGATCTGGAAAAGATTGTTCTTTCGCATGCAGTATTTAAACATTTACAACGCAAAGTACTGGTCTATAAGAATAAAACGGTAGTTTTTAACTAGTTTCAGGTTCCAATCTGGCATACTGGCTTCGGTATATGAACATTGATTATTGAAAATATGAAAAATAGAAAAATGAAATATTTAACTTTTGTATTGATAATCCTGGGCATTAATGTAAAGGCACAAGCGCCCGTTAAGGAAATTCCGGCAGATTACGCTTACCTGGTAAAAATAGGGCAGCAGGTTCCTGAATTTTCAGCCAAAACTCTTGACGGGAAATCTATTAGTATATCTGGGTTGAAAGGCAAAGTGGTAATGCTCCAATTTACAGCCAGTTGGTGTTCAGTTTGCCGGAAAGAGATGCCTCATATCGAAGCTGATATCTGGAAGAAATACAAGAACAATCCGAATTTTGCTCTCTATGGAATTGATTTGGATGAACCCAATGATGTAGTTGAAAAATTTGCAAAGCAGATACCGGTTACTTATCCGTTGGCGCTCGATCCGAAAGGGGATATTTTTTATAAGTTTGCCGAAAAAGGCGCTGGAGTAACCCGAAATGTTATTATTGACAAAACAGGAAAGATTGTCTATATGACCAGACTATACAAAGATGCAGAATTTCAGGAAATGAAGAAGATCATCGCTGACCTTCTTAAATAATTGAATTTGTAGCGCGTAGCAGAATCGAACTGCTATTACCTGATTGAGAAACAGGTTTCCTAACCGTTAGAAGAACGCGCCGGTTATAAATAAATCAGGTCACAAAGGTACAATAGTTTAGCTAGCATTGCCTTTTAAAACATAGAAAAATTAAGATTATTGAATATGAACATTGTAATCATCAAATATAACGCAGGAAATATCGAATCGGTGAACAATGCCATGCAACGATTGGGAGTGAATGCCGAAATAACAGGTGACCACAAGAAAATCAGAGCGGCTGACAAAGTGATATTCCCTGGAGTAGGGGAGGCCAGTACCACAATGGCTTACCTGAAAAATGAAGGCCTGGATCAGCTTATTCCTGAGTTGAAACAGCCGGTTCTTGGAATATGCCTTGGGTTACAACTCATGTGTAGTCATTCTGAAGAAAACAATACACCTTGTCTGGGTATTTTTGATGAAAAGGTAAAACGATTTGTTCCTGAACCGGGGAAAGAATTCATTACAAAGGTTCCTCATATAGGATGGAACAATATCAGTGATTTGAAAAGTGGCATTTTTGATTTGTCACTCGAAGAGCAATATGTCTATTTTGTGCATTCATATTATGCCTCAATTGGTGAAGATACTATTGCCGTTTGTAATTATATTCACCCTTTCAGCGCGGCATTGCACCGCGATAACTTTTATGCCACTCAGTTCCATCCAGAGAAAAGTGGAAGTGTGGGGGCAAGGATATTGGAAAACTTTCTAAAGCTTAATCCTTAATTTTTAAATCGTTAATCGTTAATCGTTAATCTCTAATCGTTAATCGTTAATCTTTTTTTTCAATCTTTAATCCTTAATCAATCCATCTCATGATCACAATAATTCCCGCCATTGACCTCATTGATGCTAAATGTGTTCGTCTTTCACAAGGCGATTACAATCAGAAAATAGTCTACAATGAGAATCCCCTTGAAGTGGCCAAGATGTTTGAAGATGCCGGCGTTACCCGATTACATTTGGTTGATCTCGATGGCGCCAAAGCCAAACACATTGTCAATCACAAAGTATTGGAAAGCATCTCTTCGAAAACCAAACTGGTCATCGACTTTGGCGGTGGTTTGAAATCGGATGATGATCTGCGTATTGCCTTTGAATGTGGGGCGAAAATGATCACAGGAGGCAGTATTGCGGTAAAAGACAGAGATACTTTTTTACATTGGATTGAAACTTATGGCCCGGAAAAGATCATACTGGGAGCAGATGCAAAAGACAAAATGATTGCTGTGAGCGGCTGGATGGAGGTGTCAGAATTATCAATTCTTGACTTTATTGAAAGCTTTACGAGCAAAGGAATACGACAGGTAATTTCAACCGACATTGCCAGAGATGGAATGTTAACGGGCCCAAGTATCGAATTGTACAAGGAGATTATGACGAAATTTCCAAAACTGGAACTCATTGCCAGTGGCGGAATAGCTTCTATGGAAGATATTTATGAATTGGATGAAATGGGCATACCCGGAGTAATTACTGGTAAGGCAATTTATGAAAATCGAATTTCTTTGGCTGAAATAAGTAAATTTATAGGAGCATAAATAATTAAGTAAATTGGGAAATGCAGAATAAAGTATTAATTTTTGACTACTGATTGGGACAGGCTCCTATGACTATCCGTGAAGGATCAAAAAGGTGGATTATGCAGTTAAGCAATTATGCAACAATGCAATGTATGCAAAAATTAAGCAACTTGCATAATTGCATAATTGCGGAACGGGAAGATAAAACAATGAATAAGAAATAAAAGATAAGGAATAAGAAACAAGTCAGATAGCAATATGCTTGCAAAACGAATCATACCATGCCTTGATATCAAAGACGGTCAGACCGTGAAGGGCATCAACTTTGTGAATATTAAAAGCGTGGGCGACCCGGTTGAGCTGGGAGCGCTTTACGCTGAACAGGGAGCCGATGAGTTGGTTTTCCTGGATATCACAGCCACGCACGAAGGCCGCAAAACCTTTGTGGAACTTGTGAAACGTATTGCCCGTGAAATTAACATTCCATTTACTGTGGGTGGTGGAATTAGTGAATTAAAGGATGCCGATGCTTTACTGAGTGCCGGAGCCGATAAGATCAGCATCAATTCCTCTGCTGTGAGTAATCCAAAGTTGATTGATGATCTGGCATTGAACTTTGGAAGTCAGTTTGTGGTTTTGGCCATTGATGCACGGGGTGAAAACGATTACTGGACTGTAACAGTCAATGGGGGACGCATTCCCACTGATAAAGAACTATTCACATGGGCCAGGGAAGGTGAAAGCCGTGGAGCGGGCGAGATCCTGTTTACCTCCATGAATCACGATGGAACCAAGGCTGGGTTTGCGAACAATGAACTTGCAAAAATGGCAGATATGCTAAGAATTCCTATTATTGCATCTGGTGGAGCTGGAAATATGGAACATTTTGTAGATGTGTTCACAGAAGGGAAAGCAGATGCCGGACTGGCTGCCAGTATATTTCACTATAAGGAAATTGCCATACCTGATTTGAAAAGTTATTTAAAAAGTAAAGGAATTGCTATACGATAAGAATTTAATCGTTAAACTTGTCTCTTGAATTAAAACAATGAATATTAAAATGGAAAACATACAACTTGATTTTGCCAAAATGAATGGCCTTATTCCTGCTGTTATTCAGGACAATACAACCATGAAAGTGCTGATGCTCGGCTTTATGAATGAAGAAGCTGTAGCCAAAACTGAAGAGACCGGCAGGGTGACTTTTTTCAGCAGGACCAAAAACAGGCTGTGGACCAAAGGTGAAGAATCGGGCAATTTTCTGAATGTGGTATCTGTGGCATCTGATTGCGACAACGACACACTTCTGATAAAAGTAAACCCTGTTGGACCTGTTTGCCATACTGGCGCTGATACCTGCTGGGGTGAAGAAAATGAGGAAAGCGACATCCTGTTCCTTGAATATTTGCAGGATTTTATCGACCAACGTAAAGTTGAAATGCCCGAGGGATCATACACAACTTCATTGTTTAAGAGTGGAACTAGAAGAATGGCTCAGAAAGTGGGAGAGGAGGCGGTTGAAACCATTATCGGAGCCATGGCAGAAGATGATGAAAACTTCCTTTACGAAGGGGCCGACCTGTTGTATCATCTAATAGTTTTGCTTTCGCACAAAGGGTACAGAATTGAAGATTTAGCACGCGAACTGAAGAAAAGGCATAAATAATAACAGCAATAGTTATGAAATATACAATAATTTTCATTGTTGAATGCCAATAGAAATAAATGTTGGTCAATTGATTGAGCAATTTTCTTGAAAAGTAATCTACATTGAACGTATTGATTCTATTTTGGGATAGTTGTTATTTGAAGAGTTATCAAACCGCCAAGACCGCCATAACCGCCAATTGTCGTTTTAATTTTTGAAGGAGTGAGAAAACATCTAAAACGACAATTGGCGGTTATGGCGGTCTTGGCGGTTTGGCGGAAATAAAGATTGTATGACCTGGAGATTCTATTTATGCTGATAATTTTAAGTGAAGAATTTTTTTAGAAAGTACCCTCCAATTGTATTTTAATGTAGCTAAATTGTTAAAAGAATAACATTTACAAAAACTTAACCTACCACTTATCGTAAAAACAATTTTGATTGGAAAATTAGGCTATCTTTGCGCCTTCATTTTTGAACCCTATGCAGAAGATAAGAAACATTGCAATTATTGCCCACGTTGACCACGGTAAAACCACATTGGTTGACAAGATGATTTACTTTTGTAATATCATAAAGGACCACGAGAAGAAACAAGAGTTGATTCTTGACAGCAACGATTTGGAACGCGAACGAGGAATTACAATTCTTGCAAAAAACGTTTCGGTTATTTATAACGATGTTAAAATCAATATTATAGATACCCCTGGCCATGCTGATTTTGGTGGCGAAGTTGAACGGGTATTGAATATGGCTGATGGCGTGTTGTTATTGGTCGATGCTTTTGAAGGCACAATGCCGCAAACACGCTTCGTTTTATCCAAGGCGCTTGCTTTGGGTCTTAAACCAATTGTAGTTGTAAATAAGGTTGACAAACCAAATTGTCGTCCTGATGAAGTTCATGAGCAGGTATTTGACCTGATGTACAGTTTGAATGCCACTGAAGATCAGCTGGACTTTCCAACTATATACGGATCGGCCAAACAAGGCTGGATGTCTGACGATTGGAAAGTTCCAACCGACAACATCGAAGCTCTGTTGATATCAATTTTGAAAAATATCCCTGGTCCGGTTCCAAATCCTGGAACACCGCAGGTATTGATTACTTCGCTTGATTATTCATCTTATGTCGGACGTATTGCCATTGGTCGTATTCACCGTGGCGAACTTCGTGAAGGAATGAATGTATCGCTGGTTAAACGCGATGGTTCAATTAAAAAATCTAAAATCAAAGAACTGCATACATTTACCGGATTAGGCCGTCAGAAGGTTGAGAAAATGATTTCCGGTGATATTTGTGCCATGGTTGGAATCGAAGGATTCGACATTGGAGATACTGTTTGTGATTATGAAAACCCAGAGCCGCTGACTCCCATCGCTGTTGATGAGCCCACCATGAGCATGACGTTTATGATCAACAATTCACCTTTCTATGGAAAGGAAGGAAAATTTGTAACCTCACGTCACTTGAAAGACCGTTTGGAAAAGGAATTGGAAAAAAACCTGGCCCTACGTGTTATATCTACTGATTCTGCTGATTCACACGTCGTTTATGGTCGTGGTGTCCTACACTTATCAATACTGATTGAAACAATGCGCCGTGAAGGTTACGAACTTCAGGTTGGTCAGCCACAAGTTTTGTTCAAAGAGATTAATGGCGAAAGATGTGAGCCCATTGAAGAATTGCATGTCGATGTTCCCGAAGAATATTCAGGCAAAGTCGTTGAAATGGCTTCCTCACGTAAAGGCGAAATGCAAAATATGGAACGCAAGGGCGACCGTATCCACCTTGAATTCAATATCCCTTCACGCGGTATTATTGGGATGCGCACCAACATGCTGACTGCTACTGCCGGAGAAGCTGTAATAAACCATCGTTTCCTTGAATACCAACCATACAAAGGCCCTATTGATATAAGAAATAATGGCTCATTGATTGCAATGGAAACAGGTACTTCATTTGCATATTCTATCAGCAAACTGGCTGATCGTGGTTCATTCTTTATTGATCCGGGACAAGAAGTATATGAAGGACAGGTAATTGGTGAAAGTAGTCGAGGCGATGATTTAACAATCAACGTTACCAAGCCAAAAAAACTTACCAACATGCGTGCTTCAGGAACAGATGAAAAGTTGAGACTGATCACTCCTATCAAGTTTAGCCTTGAAGAAGCACTCGAATATATCAAAAGCGATGAACTGGTGGAGGTTACTCCATTATCAATTCGTATGCGTAAAATATCATTGAAGGAACATGAACGTAAACGGTCCGCAAAAAATAGCCTGTAAGTTATTTATTGGCTGCTAATAAAATTTAAACCCTGATCAGTAATTAACTGCTCAGGGTTTTTTTATTTCTTATTTATTAAGATTACACGGATTAAAGCGGATTAAACGGATTGGGCGCTCTCTTTAATCGTTAATTCCGTATGTCAAATGATCGGCACGAAATCGTTAATCGTTAATCGTTAATCGTTAATCGTTAATCGTTAATCGTTAATCGTTAATCGTTAATCGTTAATCATTATTCTTTTTCTTCCTCTTCCTCTTCTTCTTCATCTTCATCATCTTCTGCCGAGTATACAACATCCAGATCTTCATCTTCAAAAACTGGTTTCTTCGTTACCTCTTTCAAAGGTTTCAGGTTGGCAGGAATCTTCTCATTCACTTTATCGACAAAATAAGGAAATACATCCACAATATTGCATATTGCCAGCGATGTAGTCTGATAAGGCACCAACACATACGAAAGTCCTTCTTCAAGTCTCAGAAGGGCTTGTTTTAGATCGTCAGCTGCAACCAGAAAATAGTTGTTGATTTTCTTTTCTTTACCAGCTTTTTCATCAATGGTTACAATACCAATTCGGGCTTTGTACCACCATTCGCCACTCTCATTAGGAAATATTTCTACAATATTCGATTTCTTAATATTGTCAACCATAAATTCCCCACGAACCATGGTTTCCATTTGCTGAATAATGCGTGTCTCAGCATCTGTAAACGACACAGCGTCAACCAGATATACTTCGCTAACTTTGCGTTCGCGACCATCATCGTCAACTTTTACATATTTTACTTTACATTCGAACCAAGTTTGCATACTTTGAATTTTATTGATCTGCAAAGATATTTTCTATCCTCAGATATCCACTGAAATTTGTGAATAGTTTTCAGATAAAATGAACAATTAAATTTTATAACATAATAGTATTAGGAAACTTGTTTAACTTATCTTTATACTATTAAACGTCCTGATAATTGATAATCTTGACAACAGTCAACTGATACTAACGATTCGAAAATGCCTTATTGATCTTTAAATTTACACTTTGTCAATATTGTCAATATTGACAATATTGACAAAGTCAATGTTTTCATTGCTTTTGCATGCAGCAATACTTATATTACAGAAATATAGTCACTTATGTCCTTTGGGAGAGGGCTTGGCAGAAAGGTATATTCTTATGCTAACTCAAATCTATCGTTCGCCAAGTCCCATTTTCAAATAATGATTAAATCAAACTAAATGTCAACTGAACATTGATCACTGAACACTGACCACTTAATACTGCCCACTGCTCACTCTTCTATTCCAATAGCCTATCTGCCATTGCGTTGGCAAGTTCAATACATTGTTCAAACTTCTCATTTTTCAGGGTCCCTTTTTCTTCTACGGGCTGATAAACAAGCTCCCATTTAATAGTTTCAGCAAATTTCTGTAAATTCTTCACCCCTCCACCGCTCCAGCCAAACGATCCAAAGATTCCCAGTAAGTGGTTTTTGATTCCTATGTGCTCAATTTTTGTCAATAGATTTTCTACCGGAGGAAATATCTCGTTGTTGTATGCTGCACTTCCTACAATAAATGCTTTGTATTTGAAAATATCGCTGATTATATAGGAGGCATGGGTTTTTGAAGCATCGTAAACACGAATATTTTTTATTCCCCGGACTGCAAGCTGGCGGGCAATACCATCGGCCATTTTTGCAGTATTACCATACATTGATCCATAGATAATTACCACACCCGTTTCGGTGGTATAAGTGCTCCATTTCTGATAACGATCCATAATATAGGAAAGATTGCTTCGCCATATTGGTCCATGTGTCGCAGCTAACATATTCACATCCATGCCTTCAATTTTCTTTAATGCACGTTGAGTATGTGGACAATATTTACCAACAATATTTGTATAATAACGCATCAATTCTTCCTCATACATCGAAAGATTCAATTCATCGTCAAATATCCCCCCGTCAAGTGTTCCAAAACTTCCAAAAGCATCACCGGTGAATAGTATTTTACTTTTCATTTCGTAGCTGACCATAGTTTCAGGCCAATGAACCATCGGGATGGTAGTAAATCTTAACCGATGTGTTCCAAGCGGCAACTCTGAATCATCGTATACTTCCAACATGTTTTCGGTAACTTTGTAATAATTAGCAACCATATCGAAGGTTTTTTTATTTCCGACAAGCACGATATTTGGGTATTTGGTCACTACTGCTTTCAATGAACCTGAATGATCTGGTTCCATGTGATTGATAACCAGATAATCAACCGCACGTCCTTTGGTCAGAATCTCTATTTTATCTAAATAATCATCAGTAAAAGAATGCTCTACTGTATCAATCAATGCAATTTTTTCATCAACTATTAAGTATGAATTATAAGAGACCCCATAAGGAATGGGCCATAAGTTTTCAAATAGATGAGTCCTTCGGTCATTGAACCCAAGATAATAAATGTTTTCAGCCAAATTAACTTCATTCATAATGAAACGTTTTAATTGCATTTTTAATTATCGGTGAAAATACGCAATTTCAAGCAAACTAAAATAGCTTGTTTTGCTTTCATTCATAAATTAAGAAAAATATTACATACATTCCATCAGGCATTTAGGGTTGATTTGGCTTTTTTACCATTACCATGGTGTTGGGTACTTTGAATGAAATGACTATTTTTATAAAAAAAAAGCGAGAGATTATGGATTTAATCAAAAAAGGCAGGATTATGCTGTTCCCTAGGTTGAATAAATGGCTTATAATTATTTTTATTGTTGCCATTGCTACCCTTGGGGTGAGGAGTTACCAAATTTATCATTACATTTATAGAGCGAATATTTATACTCCGGGAAGTATTATTATTCCCTTGAATGCAACTTATGACCAGGTTGTGGATAGTTTGAAAAAGCATCAGATTATTATCAATTACAAAGCTTTAAACTGGGTAGCCAAACGGAAAAAATATGCTGAATCAATAAAGCCAGGTAAATATTTGTTGGATAAAGGGCTTAATACAAACAAAATTGTAAACATGTTGCGTTCTGGTAACCAAGAACCTGTAATGGTTACATTTAATAATCTGCGGTTTATTGAGGAACTGGCCGGTGCAGTATCAAAATACATTCAACCCGATTCTCTTGAGCTGATTACTAAATTTAATGATCCTGCAGTCTATGAGAAGTATGGCTTTAATAAAAATACGTTTCATTGCATGTTCATTCCCAATACTTATGAGTTTTACTGGACTACTACATCAAATCAGTTTCTCGAACGTATGTCCATGGAATACAAACGTTTCTGGAACGATGAAAGGACCAATAAAGCCAAAGAGCTTGGTCTGACTCCCGAAGAAGTAATGACAGTCGCATCCATTGTTCAGGAAGAGAGTAACAAGAAATCTGAAAAACCAGTGATTGCCGGTTTGTACCTTAACCGCATCAAACGGGGAATTCCTCTGCAGGCTGATCCTACTGTAAAGTTTGCGTTGAAGAATTTTAAAATCAAACGTGTATTGAATTCCCATTTAGCTGTTGACTCACCTTACAACACCTATAAATACGCAGGTTTACCACCTGGACCGATCAATTTCCCAGAAGTATCAAGTATTGACTGTGTTTTAAATCCAATAAAAACGCAGTATATTTATATGTGTGCTCGTCAGGATTTCTCAGGCTATCACAATTTTTCTACATCCCTTTCGGGTCATATTCAAAATGCCCGCAAATACAAGGCTGCACTCGATTCATTGGAAATATTCCAATAAAGGTGAATTTCGATAGAGGAATTCTTGATTAACGATTAACGATTAGAGATTAACGATTAACGATTTAAAAATTAAGGATGTGGAGGAACAGTAGATGCAGATTGTTTGCGTTTACTTGTTTCAATACTTTTAACAAAAATGCAGATTAATTCATTGCTCTCAATGTTTAATTTGGCTAAGAAACTCTTATCCAAATGAAGTTCTGCACCATCAATTATTCGAAGATTGATATTTGTTTCACGAAGTTCTTTGAGACAAATTCCTAATTTATGGACAAAATCTCTACCTGATTCTGCGCTTTGTGCTTCTCCATAATTCAATGCAGTTGAAGAACATGAACGAACAATTTGATCAGACATATTCCTGCCAGCAATACCCGGTCTTATTCCATCCGTTAATTTAATAATATTTACTGCAAATCGGATTAGTCGTTCTTCTAAATCCTTAGGTGTCATATTAATCTTCGTTAATCGTTAATCCTTTTTTCTTATTTCTTATTTCTTTAATTTTCAATCCCGTATGTCAAATGATCGGCACGAAATCTTTAATCGTTAATCTTCAACCGTTAATCTTTTTCTTATTCCTTATTTCGTTAAATTTCAATCCCGTATGTCAAATGATCGGCACGAAATCGTTAATCGTTAATCGTTAATCGTTAATCGTTTGAGTTTTCTATTCAAATATGTCTCTCACTTTATCGAAGAAATTCTTATCTGATTGATCAGGGCCATCTGTAAAGTTGGCCGAGGTTTGAAGCTTTTCAAGCAACTTTCGTTCTTCTGAATTTACCTTCTTAGGTATCCATACATGCACACGAACCAGTAAATCACCTTTCCCATAGCCATTTACATCAGGTAATCCTTTTCCGCGCAAGCGCAGAACCTTTTCCGGCTGAGTGCCTGCTTCTATCTTAACTTTCACTTTACTGTCAACAGTAGGGATTTCTTTAGTGATACCTAAGGTGATTTCTGGAAAAGTCACAAAAAGGTTATATATCAGATTGTTCCCATCCCTGATCAAATCCTCATGTTCTTCTTCATGAATAACGACAAACAAATCACCATTGACACCACTTCGACGACCTGCATTTCCTTTTCCTGATACGTTAAGTTGCATTCCTTCACCTACTCCAGCGGGTATCCTGATGGAAATTACCTCTTCATCGCGAACAACACCTTCACCCTGACAATGAACACACTTATTGGTGATAATTTGTCCTTCGCCATTACAGGTAGGGCAGGCTGAAGTGGTTTGCATCTGACCAAGCATTGTATTTTGTATACGGGTTACATGCCCGCTTCCTTTGCAGGTTGAACAATTGGTATACGATGATCCACCTTGTGCACCTGTTCCTTTACATTCGGTACAAGGTACATATTTTTTGACTTTGATCTTTTTCTCCACCCCGTTTAATACCTCACTCAGATTAAGCGTGACTTTAACTCGAAGGTCAGATCCACGGTGTTGACGTGGGCCGCGACTGCGTGAGCCTCCACCGAAACCTCCAAAACCGCCAAATCCTCCGCCACCGCCACCGAAGATGTCGCCAAACATCGAGAAGATATCGTCCATCGACATATCTTGTTGTCCGCCAAAGCCTTGATTGCCGCCCATACCCTTATGGCCAAACTGATCGTATCGTTGACGTTTTTCCACACTGCTCAAAATCTCATAAGCTTCAGCAGCTTCTTTGAACTTCTCTTCTGCTTCCTTATTTCCTGGATTTTTGTCAGGGTGGAACTGAATGGCTTTTTGTCGGTAGGCCTTCTTTATTTCTTCAGGAGTAGCTGCTTTACTAACTCCAAGAATTTCATAAAAATCGCGTTTTGTCATCTTCAATTTAATAAAATCAGGCTTATTCGCCTATAACTACTTTAGCGAAACGTATTACTTTGTCATTCAAATAATAACCTTTCTGTACCACATCTACAATTTTCCCTTTTAAATCTTTTGTAGGTGCAGGTATTTTCGTAATCGCTTCGTGCAAATCGGTATCAAAGTTCTGACCTTTGGCTTCAATTTCCTTAATCCCATTTTGTTTCAGAAAATCCTGAAACTTGGTCAATATCAAGGTGACTCCCTCTTTTATTGGACTATCATCTTCAACCGTATCAAGGGTTTGATTGGCCCGGTCAAAATCATCAACCACTGGAAGTAAACTGATTAGCAGACTTTCATTGGCAGTCTTTAACAATTCCATACGTTCTTTCATCGTACGTTTTCTGTAATTGTCAAACTCAGCCTGCATACGTATATGCCTGTCTTTCAGTTCGAGCAATTCCAACTCTACTTTCTCAAGTTGTTCTTCAGTCTCTATTCTATGTTGTTCCTTCTCTTTTTTTGATTCTTTTTTACTATGTGTGGATTCTTCTTCCTGCGGAGTTAAATCCGGCACTTCATTTTCAAGTTGGTCATTAACCTGGTCTGTATCTTCTGTCATTGTACCTGAATTTTTAAATTTGTTTTAGAAATGCAAATATACTGCCATTGATGTTATCATTGACAAATTGGCATTTTTAAAAGCTAAAACTGCCAATATTCTGACTCATAAACCAGAAAGGGCAGTTCGTATAACTTACTGCGATTTCGGGTTTTTAACTTATCTGCCTATATTTTTGGAGTAATTAAAAAGCTGATATTAAGTTTTTCGCCAACATATTTTGTTCCATATTCATTCAAAGCAGATCTGACAAAAAGCGAATATACATTTTAAAATTGTATGGATCAATTATTGTTATGAATACAAAATATTAATCTGATGATTCAATTTTGTAAAGCATTTTTAAATACCAGCGTTGTGCGGCAGTAGAAGTCTTAAATTCAATATCTGAAGCTGCTGAATTTGTATTGGTCCATTTCTCAGTTGGCATAGAAAATCCTTTTTTTTCCATCTCAAATATTTTCTTTGGCAACACGTTTGAAATATATTCTCTGAATTGCGGTTTCAGATATCTTCCTAAATTTTCAAAGGTATCTGCTTGATTGAAATATTTTTCAATGAACTGATGATCCAAAAAGGGAAATCTCATTTCGATAGAATACTGCATGGAGGGTTGATCACTTCTAAAGGTATGATGAGACGAAATAAAAAAGAAGATTTCAAGGTAGGAAACTTTCTTTAAGAGTGGCAAACTATTAAACTCCGGGTATAGCGTATTAATTTGATATCTAAGATACTCTATTGGGTGAATAGGGATTTCTTTCCCCTCTTTTTTGAGAAATTCTGCTATTTCTTCCCACTTGAATAATCGTCTGCAGGTAATGGGATAATATTCGAGGCCATACTTTTTTACCTCTGCTATTTTTGATCTGTATCTCAAGGGCAATAAAGAGGTGGGCATCAATTTTAGTACTCCGCTGAACTTTTCATATTTATGGAGCATTGCGAAATAGTTGTACCCTCCAAAAATTTCATCTGGCCCAAGCGCACTATATAATACCTCTATCCCCCTATTTTTTGCATTGCTACATAAGAAAACTGCTGGTTCAGGAATTGAATTTGGCTCCTCTTCTGCATTCAAACATTCTTTAATTTGATCTTCATCAGGAGCCATGGGTATTTCCAAAAACTCAATGTCTAAATGCGCATTGGCGGCATTTTCTTTCGCATACTCCCGCTCATCAATGGAATGATTATCAGCATAGATGTTTAAACATTTTAATTGAGGATCGAATTTGCTGTAATAGTAGGCCAATGTTCCACTGTCCATACCTCCACTTAACATCAATCCTTTTTGAACATCACCTGTTCTGTGCAGCTGACATAATTCCTCCATATCGGTGTTGAATTCATCAAAACCAATTGTTCTTTCTGAAGGAGTATATTTTAAATGCCAATAGTGATCTGTTTTTATTTCTCCCGATAGAAGTGAAAATTCCAACTTACTTCCTGCCTGAAGAGAACTGATAATTTTGAAAATAGTAAGCGGTGATGGACAGGTTGCCAGGTACATAGAATAGGCAAGTCCCTGATAATTAATTTCTTTTTTAATAAGTTGGGTAGCAAAGATGCCTTTCATTTCTGAGGAGAAAACAAATATCCCATCCTTAAATGCATAATAAAAAGGCTTCATCCCGAGCCTGTCTCGCCATGCTTTTAATTGATGGATTTTGAAATCATACACTACTATCGAAAACATTCCACGCAAAAGGTGAACAAATTCATCACCAAATTTAAGGTACAGACGAAAGGCTACTTCGCTATCCGACTGTGAAATAAATACTTCAGTGGAAAGAAATTCGCTTTTTAATTCTCGGTAATTGTATATTTCACCATTGAACATGAAGGCCACTTCTTTTTCCTTATCGAAAAAGGGCTGCATGGCATTTTCTGATAAATCGACAATGGACAATCGGTTAAAGGCGAAAAATTGATTTGATTTCTTGTCTAAAGGCAGTTGTGGATATTTTTCTTTGGAAGCTGGATTGGATAATTCACAGGCATAAAATTTCTTGTCACCAGTGAATATCAAAGTGTCATCAGGCCCTCGGTGTTTGATTTTGGAGATGCTATCCACAATCATCTGCTGTGGTAGTTCACTGTTGGAAATTACTCCGCTAAATCCACACATAACAATGGGGGCTGAGTTTCATTTGTTTAAAGTATATGTCAATTTACATAAATACATAAAACACATAGAAATAAACTATGTGTTCTAAGTGTCTATATGTTTATCTTTTATATGAACTTCTCTATTTCAAAAGAGCCGAAATAGCTTTGTCTAAATCCGGTCCACGCAAGGTTTTGCCAACAATTATGCCGTCACCATCAATCAGAAAGTTGGCTGGTATACCACGAACACCATATACACCTGCAAATTTTGAATTCCATCCCTGAAGGTCACTTACATGATATTCCCAAATAAGTTTATCAGCTTTGATGGCCGTTTGCCACGCATCTTTGTCTTTGTCGAGTGAAACACTATATACGGTGAACCCTTTGCCGTTCTTGAACTTAGAGTCTTTGAACTTTTCATAAGTGGCTACAACAGTAGGGTTTTCTCTGCGGCAAGGGCCACACCAGGATGCCCAAAAATCGATCAATACAACCTTTCCCTGAAGTGATGAAAGCTTGAGATCTTTGCCGTCAGCTGTTTTTTCTATAATTTCAGGCGCCTTGTTCCCAACGTTTAAACCGATGGCAACATCTTTTGTATCCGATTTGCCATTATTTGATTTGGCAATGGCTGATATATTTGCCAGAATGAAAACTACTGCCAAAACCATTGTGATTTTCTTTTTCATTTGTGGATTGAATAAATTTGAAACTATAATACCATTGCAAAAATAACAATTCAACAGCAACATTTGTTGTCTGAACCATTTATTATGAATCCATCACAACTTTTGTGCCGAAATTATTGAACTCTTGTAATTTTTGCTCCGATTGCATTCAACCGCTCGTCGATATTCTCATAACCACGATCAATTTGTTCAATGTTAGAGATTTTACTGGTTCCCTGAGCCGACATGGCGGCAATCAGTAAGGCTACACCTGCACGTATATCTGGTGATGACATCTGTGTAGCCCTCAGCATATATTTATGGTCAAGTCCTATAACAGTAGCGCGGTGAGGATCGCAAAGTATAATCTGCGCACCCATGTCAATCAGCTTATCGACAAAAAACAAGCGGCTTTCAAACATCTTCTGATGAATGAGAACACTGCCTTTGGCCTGTGTGGCAATAACCAGGAATATACTCAGCAAATCGGGCGTCAATCCAGGCCATGGGGCATCGGCAATATTCATGATCGAACCATCCATAAATGTTTCAATCTCATAATGTGCCTGTGCAGGAATGTATAAATCGTTGCCGCGTTCCTCAATTTTTATTCCCATTCGTTTGAAATGTTCAGGAATTATTCCCAAATGAGGAATTCCTGCATTGCGAATGGTAATTTCAGAGTTGGTCATTGCCGCTAATCCAATAAAACTGCCCACTTCAATCATGTCGGGAAGTATCAGGTGTGAGCAGCCTTTCAATGTGCTGACTCCATTGATGGTGAGTAGGTTGGAGCCTATTCCTTCAATCAAAGCACCCATCGACACCATCATTTTACACAGTTGCTGAACGTAAGGTTCACAAGCCGCATTGTAGATGGTGGTGGTTCCTTCAGCCATCGAAGCTGCCATCACAATATTGGCTGTTCCCGTTACCGAAGCCTCATCCAGTAACATATAGGCCCCTTTCAGTTTAGGCGCTTCAACGCTGTAATAATGCAGATCTGGATTGTAGTTGAAGGTGGCACCAAGGTTTTGAAGTCCGGTGAAATGCGTATCAAGGCGCCTTCTGCCAATTTTGTCTCCTCCTGGTTGTGGTAGATATCCAATACCAAATCTAGCCAATAACGGTCCCAGGATCATAATTGAACCCCTTAGCCTGGAGGCTTGTTGAGCAAAAATATCGGTTTTCAGATAGTCCAGTTTGATCTGGTCTGCCTGAAAGGTATAATTTCCTTTGCTGGGGTGTTCAGTTTTAACACCCAGTTCAGTCATGATCTCAATTAATTTTATGACATCACTGATCTCTGGGATGTTTGAAATCTGAACCTTGTCGGGTGTCAGCAATACTGCACAGATTACCTGAAGCGCCTCATTTTTAGCCCCTTGAGGGAATAAATCACCCTCTAATTGTTTTCCACCTTCGATCTTAAAAGTTGCCATTCCAAATAAATGTGGTTCAGGTCAAAAGCCAAAAAATAAATGATAATCTGTGTCCTTAATTAACGCTGTTGTTTGCTGCGGTCCTCAGGGCTTATATACTTACGACGTTGAGTGTTATCCAATACTGGAACTGGTTTTTTCTTATTCCTGTATAAAATATCCTTGGTGTCGGTGAGTACCATATCGCGACATTTAATTTTACCTTTTGATAACTCTTCGATGTCCTGGAGAATTTTATCATCGGTCACCGAATCTTTATTCCACATGATATAGCTTTTTTTCATGTGATTGGCAATCAGCTTAATAAGCAGTTCTTTTTCTTTTTCATTTTCATATACGGCTGCTTTCTCAAGTAAAAACTCGATGGTTTTTCCGTAATGACGATATTTGATTTTATTCAAACTATAAGGAATCATTTGCGGAGCAGTATTGAAAAACTCAGGTGCCGGTGGGGTATAAGGATAGTCAATGTCTAATTTAAAATCAGTCATGATAGCTAAATGATCCCACAGCTTATGCTTGAAATCATTGATGTCGCGCAAATAAGGATACATGTTTCCCATTATGTCGATAATGGTTCTTGCTGCCCTGTTTCTCTCATTGCGGTCTTCAATGGTCATGATATGATTAACCATATTTTGTAGGTTTCTCCCATACTCAGGTAAGGGCAACTTACTGCGATCAGAATTATAATCCATGTAAATAAATAAAGTTGTTTCTAAAATTATCAGGCTGTTATCTTAAAGTGGGTTTCAGTAAAGATAATCAGGATGAAGTTGAATTTATACAAAGTTAATGCAAAATAGTTTACCAGACAAATAAATGAATAGAAAACTGATTGCTTTGGTTCACACTGCAAAACTAACTAATTATCCGCAATTTAGCGAATTTCAATAAAAGTTGTTTTTTACCGGTGTTCTGGAAAAACACTGTGGCCTGTAAATCGGGCATCGTACCTTCCATAAACAATACCTTACCCCGTCCAAACCGTTGATGTTCTACCATCATGCCTGCCTGAATCTCATCGGGGTTACTAAAGTCAAACGCTTCAGACTCCTTTTTTGTTTCGCGAAGCTTTGTTAATTTTCTGTATAAGTCGGGTTGATTGTCTGATGACGGCTTGAATCCCGGTATTGAAATGATGGGCTGACGCGTTTTTGGTGCTGAAAAAGGCAAATCTTCACTCTCGTTATAAAAATTGGGATCTTTCTCATTCGGCATGTCAAGATATTGAGCATCAATTTCCTCGATGAATCTGCTTTTGTTGCAGTACTCCAGTTTGCCCCATTTATAACGCTGACGAGCATAACTAATATAAGCATGTTGTTCAGCACGGGTAAGGGCTACATAAAATAATCGACGCTCTTCCTCGAAATCCTCCATGGTTTTTTGACCATTCTGATTCGAGGGGAAAAGGTTTTCTTCAACGCCAACAATAAATACATTCTTGAATTCCAACCCTTTAGCCGAGTGAATGGTCATCATGGTCACCCTGTCATTGTCCTCCGGCTTCTCTGTATCCTGATCGGTCAGCAGAGCCACATCTTCCATGTAATTGTTTAATTTATTGGGAGTTCCTTCCTCTCGGGCTGAAATAGAAAATTCTTGTATACCATTCAATAATTCCTGAATATTCTCGTATCGGCTTACTCCTTCAGGCGATTGATCCTTGTATAAATCTTTCATAATCTGGGTACCGGTGGCAATTTCACTGGCCAGTTCAAAAGCATCATGAGTTTCCAGTTTCTCCCTAAACATTTCAATGAGCCTTGTAAATTCATTGATCTTGGAAGCTGTTCCCTTATTGAATTCGCTGAGCAGCAAGGGTATATTGGTCACAAAATCCCAGATACATATATCGTTAAGTGCTGCATATTGTTCCATTTTGGTAAGGCTGGTCGCTCCGATCCCACGAGCCGGATAATTAATCACCCTCTTAAAGGCCTCATTATCTTTTGGGTTGATGACCATCCTAAAATAACTCAGCAAATCCTTAATCTCTTTTCTTTGGTAGAAGGACAGGCCCCCATAAATGCGGTAGGGAATATTTCGTTTGCGCATTGACTCTTCAAAAATACGCGATTGGGCATTGGTACGGTACAATATAGCATAATCAGAATACATAAAATGATCGCGCATACGGGTATCAATAATTTCATTCGATACCAGGTACCCTTCTTCATTATCGGTGATGGCGCTCATTACTTTAATCAGCGTACCTACTTCTTTTTCAGAATAAACATTCTTTTTAATCTGCCTTTTATTCTTTGCAATAATACTGTTGGCTGCGTCGACAATATTTTGAGTCGACCTGTAATTACGTTCAAGCTTATAAACCTGATGCTCAGGATAATCTTTCTGGAAGTTCAATATGTTTTCAATGCGGGCACCCCTAAACGAATAAATACTCTGGGCATCGTCGCCCACCACGCAGATGTTTTTATGAACCTCTGCCAGCTTTTTGATAATCATATACTGCGAATGGTTTGTATCCTGGTACTCATCAACCAATATATAATTAAAGATGGCCTGATATTTGGCCAGAATAGCTGGATGGTTCCTGAATAGTACATTGGTTTTCATCAGCAAATCATCAAAATCCATGGCACCAGCCAAAAAACATCGCTTGGTGTATTCTTTATAGATTGAACTGATAAGGGGCATTTTTATACTTTGGTCATACTCTGTCGTTTCGGTCATTGTGGCATACATTTCTGAAGAAACCAAATTGTTTTTTGCAGCCGATATACGTCCTGCAACCACATTGGACTTGTAGGTCTTATCGTCAAGTTTCATATCTTTGATGATGCTCTTTATCAGGCTCTTTGAGTCTGAAGAATCATAAATAGTGAAGTTGGATGGATAGCCTAAGGATTCAGATTCAGCTCTTAATATGCGGGCAAAGATGGCATGAAAAGTCCCCATCCACAGATAGCGCGCTGTATTGGGCCCCACCGTTTCAGAAATACGTTTTTTCATTTCCTTAGCGGCCTTGTTGGTAAAAGTAAGGGCTAGAACTGACCCAGGTCTTACCCCATTTTTCAGTAAATGGGTAATCCTATAGGTTAAAACCCTCGTCTTTCCTGATCCTGCACCTGCAATGATAAGTGAGGCGCCTTTGTAATTTTCAACCGCAAGCCGCTGTGGCACATTCAATTCATCTAAATAATTCTGCACTTTGCTGTGTTCTAAATTGACATCCATCTTACAATAGTTATTCCAATCTTTTCAGGGCGGAAAGGTACGCAGTTTTCACCAATATTGTCATATATCATGTCAGATCTAATTTTTTATAGATATATAATAGTTTTTAGTTGATAATATTCAACCTCTCAAAAACTTTGTGTAACTTTAACAAATGAAAGTTTACATTGACAATTAAGTAACGTCATGAAAACGAATAAAGAATCTGACGCCGTTAAAATGATGAGGGATATTCGAGAAAAATTAAGCGAAAGGTATTGGAACCATCCCGATCTATTAAAAAAAGATATGGAGGCTATTCGAAAAAAGTATAGCTTTAAAGTTAATCCTCCAAAAGGAAATTAAAATTCTCGATAATTCATTTTCCTTATTGCTTGGTTGTTTAAGGGAAAATGAATTTTAGTATTATGACAATATCTGCCACAAGCCGCTGTGGCACATTCAACATAGGCCCTTAGACAATGGGGCAGTGCGATTCTATTTCACGCTACTTTTTTAAAAAATAGCATTCTAACAATAGATTTTGTTTACAAAGAATTTTGGATCTGATACAGAAAGGCTTTCCACTCTACTGGAAACACTTTTTATTCTTCCTTACAAACTTTAGATACTCCAATTCACTCCATACATTCTAGTTTCATGTCAAGGCTGATATGTCGCAGAAAGCTTGTTCTGGTGACGCGATATTTAAACATTCTTAGAATTCCACCAGTCACCAGTCAATCCGATTGGTGCAGAGCACCTTTAATATTTGTAGAAATAGGTGAAATACTACAACCCCAAGGTGCAGCGCACCGTAATTTATTTGGAAATATTCCGGTGCGCTGCACCTGCCATTGTTCATTCAATCCTGGCCTTCTACAAATATTGAAGGTGCTCTGCACCAGTTGCGTTAGCAACAAGGTAGTGCGACATTGTTGCCTTGACACTAATCCAGACACTTTTACTGATTCATGATGCCTTGGCTTGTTCAAAATATTCTCTGTCTATTTGGGTTAGTTATTCCCTATATTAAGTCAATACCAACTCAATACTAACTCAATACCAATTCAAGTGTGAATGGGTACATAATGGGTACATAATGGGTATATAATGGGTATATAATGGGTTTATGAACCCGTAATGTACCCATTATGTACCCATTATATACCCATAATGTACCCATTCACACTTGAATTGGTATTGAGTTAGTATTGAATTGATATTGAGTTGGTATTGACTTAGTATGGAGTCGGTAAGATCTATTATATTCTAAAAGCTGTCCCTAATTGCAGGAGAATTGGGAGAAATACGGTTTAATATCCTGGTTTTGAGATGACTAATATTTTTTACAGTCAAATTTCAGCAATTAATATTTCAATCTGATGTAAGTTACAAAAATTCCAGAAATTGAATTTAGTATTTGTCTTACTTTACAGTTGGAATAGAAAAAAAAGTTAAATGATCAGAGTGCAATGGAATATATGTATCTTTATTGAAATCTTTAAATAGCTAATGCAGATTATATTTCTATATTAACTATGTATCTATGTGCTTATTTATCAGAAGTATATGATTTTAGTTTTAATGGATAAGTTAAATATTAACTTCTTATTTTTTCTATGCGAAGGATGTGCATAAGTATTTATTTTTCAACATCAAAACCTATAAAATCAAGTAGTTTTGGAAATATTATTCAACTACAAAAGATAAATCAATATTTAGCGTTAATATTGTAAATTCTTAAAGTAAATAGAAGAATGAAGATTCAAAGTATAGTTGCCGGATTGATGGTCGTGATTGTTTGTGCACTTGCGCCGTCAATGGGTTTGGCCCAGCTTTCGTCCAATGCCAATGGTTCAGTACCAACAGTGTATTCAGGCGTAAATGTAAAGCAGGATAGTATTTATGTATTTTGCGGATTAAAGGGTGAAATCAATGCATCGCTAACTGCAAAAGATTCTATCCCAGCCAGCTTTGAATGGCTGAAATACAATGTACTGACTAGAACTTTCGATTTTTTAAGCAGCGACATATCAGGAAGTACAACATCAACTATTTCAGCCTTGCAGGATGGCGCTTATAGGGTCAATATTACCCCCACTGGAGGAGTGGCAGCAACTTATACCGCATGGGTATTTAACAACTACATTGAAACCACGGCTGAAATTACGAATTCAGATTGCAATTCATTTACATTGAATGGAACAATTGAACCTGCCACATTAACTTATGTAGATCTTGGAACATTGCAACAAAAGGTATTAAATAAAGAACCAAAGGCAGTTTGGACAGCAGTTGGCGAATCCTTGGGAACAGGACTTCCTTACCAGGTATTTAGTCCACCAACAAAGAATACCGATTATACTTTAACCGTTACCGATAGATTTGGCTGTGTATCCACCTCAGTTGTGAAATATATTTCAATTGTTACCAAAGCTACATTTACCGCTACACCGCAAGAACAGAATGGAGTTCCTACAGGCAAGAAGGAAGCTCCATTGACTGTAGATTTTAAAAATACGGAAGAGTGTGTTGGATGTAAATATGAATGGTTCATTTTTAAAGATAGGGAAAAAATTATTAGGGAATCTCAGGCAAATCCTGGTCAGCCTGTAGATAGCTTTCTAACTAAACTTTTCAGTGATGGTCCCATTACTTATGTTTTTGAGAATACTGGAAGCTACAATGTTAAGCTGGTATCACAAAAGGTATCTGAATTTAACACTTGTTATGACACCGTTTACATTACTGAACCCATTTCCATTGATACATCCTTTATTGAAGCACCCAACTTTTTTACTCCTGGTAATAATGATGGTAACAATGATAAATTTCTTATCCGGTTTTTCTCTATGAAAACCGTTAAGATATCCATCTTTAACCGTTGGGGAAAAATGGTTCATGTATGGGAAAGTAACAATGTGCAAGGATTTGGATACACACAAGTATCTGAACCTCAATCGGTGTGGGATGGTAAGATTGGTGGAAAACTTGCTGTTCCTGGAGTTTATTTTTATGTTGTAGAAGGAAATGGACGCGATGATAAAAGGCGAAAGACAAATGGGTTTGTTCATCTTTTTAGAGAGAAATAGGTAAATAAGATTCAATTTATAATAATACTATGCCTCTAATCCAACCATTCAAACCAAAGAAATGAAGATCGCTTTTTTTGATTTTGATGGAACGATTACAAGTAAAGATACGATGTTCCAATTCATTCGCTTTTCGAAAGGGAAATTGAAATATATTATCGGATTGCTGGTTTTGTCACCTGTATTGATTTCATATCAATTGGGATTACTTTCAAATTGGAAGGCAAAAGAACGCTTGTTTACCTATTATTTTAAGGGGATGAGTGAAGAGGCTATCTTGATATGGGGACAGAAATTTGCAGAGCAGGTAATTCCTAAACTGTTGAGACCTGAAGCTATTCGGGAAATAGAATTTCATCAGCAGTCAGGAACAAAAATGGTGATCGTAACTGCCTCTTTTTCAATATGGTTAAAACACTGGTGTACTCTCAATCACTTTGAACTGATTGCTACTGAATGTGAAGTTAAAAAGGGTAGGTTGACTGGTTTAATTAAAGGAAAAAATTGTCACGGTGCAGAGAAAGTGTGGCGGATAAAGGAAAAATATAATCTAAGTCAGTTTGAACAAATTTATGCTTATGGTGATAGTAAAGCTGATTTAGAAATGTTAAATTTGGCAGACTTTAAATATCTGAAATGGAAACAAATCAAATAAGCAATATCATTAAGTTGCTTAGGCCAACTCATTACATTAAGAACCTGTTTGTACTGCTTCCATTGTTTTTTTCGGCACAGATTACCAATAGTGCCTTATTGTGGGATGCCTTACTTGCATTTTTAAGTTTCTGTATAATAGCCAGTTCAGTATATGTCTTCAATGATATTTATGATGTAAAAGAAGATCGTATTCATCCTGAGAAGAGATCGAGACCGATTGCTTCGGGAGCCATTTCAATTCCAATGGCCTTGTCCATCGATATTGTATTCACCGTGGCGGGATTGCTATTGGCTTATATGGTCAATTACAAACTGTTACTTGTTTTGTTGACCTATAAGCTGATCAATATTATCTATACGTTGATTATTAAAAGAATTGCCATTCTGGATGTTATGATATTGAGTTTGGGATTCGTTCTTCGTTTGTATGCTGGTTCTGTTTCAACGGATATTCCCCTTTCTGAATGGATTATCATTATGACATTTCTTCTATCTATGCTGATTGTATTGGGGAAACGCCGCAACGATGTATTGTTTTTTGAACAAAAAGAGATTGTTTTACGAAAAGCAGTGAATGGATATAATTCCATGTTTCTGAATTATTCCATGATTATGCTTTCGTCTGTGATTGTTGTTGCTTACATTATGTACACGGTCACCCCTGAAATTGAGTTGAGATTAAATACCAGACATTTATTCATCACCGTCTTTTGGGTGGTAGCTGGCATTCTACGCTATCTGCAGTTGCTGTTTGTTTTTGAGACCAAAGAAAATCCTGTAAGGCTTTTGATTAAAGATCATCCATTAAAATTCATACTACTGGCCTGGTTTTTAAACTTCCTTTACTTTTTATACATGGCCTGATGGAGAATTCTAATTTGGTAAATAGATGAAGCAGATCAGTAAACTTCCGATTGAGATTATATTCCCCATTCTGTTGGTATGGCAGATTCTATTGACCTTTCAGGGCCTTGATTTAGCCGATACGGGATTTAATTTAACAGCCTTTCGTTTTATATTCGATGATCCCTATTCTGTACAATATTCTATGATGTTCTGTCTTTCGGATATCTGTGGTGGCTTGTGGATGAAAATCTTTCCTACAGGTGGTTTGTATTGGTTTAAAATAGGCTGGGTTGTGATAATCAGCAGTGCTTTTATGATTTACTTTTCGCTTCTGAAACCCTTACTGGGCAAACGAAATGCACTGATTGGACTGGCAATCACCCTGGTGTTTATTCTGCAAGGTGGCCCTGAATGTTTGAACTACGATATATTTTCATGCCTGGGATATGCCATTGCAATTCTTACACTTTTTTTAGGGTTGAATAAAAATAAACTGAGTTTAATTGTACTTTCAGGCTTGCTTTTTGGAATAAGTGTATTTTTTAAACTTTCCAACATAACAGCACTGGCATTTTTTATACTGATCCCATTTTCAGCCTTCATGAACGAAAATAGTTTACGTATATTAATGAAAAAGAGCTTCTTATGGCTGGTAGGCTTTATAGGAGGAATGATCCTTATATTATTATTGATAAAACAGCTTGGACATCTTGATTTATTTCTGAATAATCTGTCAGTCGTTTCGGCAATGGGCAATGATATTCATGCAAGTCATGGTCTAAAACCAATGCTATTGTCCTATCTTTCAGGCTATATAAATGCATTTGTTCTGTTAATCATTTTTATGTTGATCGTCTGGATTTACATCAAACTAACCAACAAATTTCAGAATATATTTACTGAGCGAAATCATTGGTTTATCTTAATGCTGGTTGGATTGCTGGCTGTAATATTGACTATTTTGTTGAAAGATGTATTCTGGAGCAAAGTCAGATATTTGTTTATAGGATTAATGATTTATCAGGGAACTGTATTGATTACAGATAAGAAATGTAGTAATGAAATGCGCCTGCTATCCCTGGCTGGACTGATATTGTTGTTGATAGCGCCATTGGGTTCTGATTCAGGATTGGGTAAATCGACTTATGGAATGTGGATTTTAGGTCCCTTGGTTTTGACAATGCCTTTTACCTTGAAGATCGAAAATCTATTCAGATTGCCAATATCTATCCATCAGGCACAATTTGTAAAACGATTGTTGGCGGTGGCAATTTTGCTCACAGCAATGGTTTGTGCTTATCAAAGAACCTATTTTGATGTTGGCTCCAGAATTTCGAAAGTCTATCCCATTGAGCATCCACTTATGAAGTTCATTTATACTTCAAAAGAACGGGCAAGGGTGGTCAATGAATTGATTCATGATGGCTTTCCTAAAATGAAGGATGACAAGTATTTGCTTTCTTTTATTGAGATTCCAATGCTGAATTACCTGAGCGATAAAAGACCATTTATTTCAACTTCGTGGCCTAAACTATACTACAATCCAGACACTTTTAGATTAAAATTGGAAGAAGCACTTCAACGTAGAAAAACATTTCCTGCTATCATTCGTCAGAAACAAAATACAGCCCTAAACGATTGGCCAGGATACGATGAACCCGACTATTTAAAATACAGTGACGGCTTATCCGATTGGCCTGAGCATGGACGAATACTAAATGAATTTATTGTTCAGAATAACTATCACGTAGTTTGGGAAAATGAAATGTTTCAACTGCTGACGCATCAATAGAAAAGAAATGACAGAGTGGTGTTTTAGAGTTCTAATCTAATATCTGAGCCTTTGGTTTTACCAAAGGTATGCAATTTGAAGTTATAAACCTAATTAACAGCTTAATTTGATTTTAATAAATGAGGTTTTAATCTCTGGGTTTAATATATGGATAAAAACACTGATGTCTTTCCATATTTATACCAAGATTCTTAAACTCTTTAACAAGATTTTTTACCAACAATGAAGTTACCATGAGTATCTCATTATGAGTTTGTAATATGGCATAATGATAATCTTCAAATGGCAGCATTTTAAAGTTACTTCCACGATACATCGAAGGTATCATGTAAATATCAACTTTCTGAACTTCAGAAAAATTAATTGTCTTACTTAAGCCATTAGTTTTAAATAAAAACTGTTTCTTATCTAATTCAATAGTAAATATCATGTTCTTATTGGCGATATAATATTGAAAATGGATGAATAATACTGGAATTAAATTCACAATATAAAAGATCCCAAAAAAGACAAACAAATCTGTTTTAAAACCTTTACTTATACCAACTAGCCATACACCAATAATTAAAAATATTGTAAAAGCTATCAACCCTCTAAAAGCTGATATTTGATTTTTTGATGTAATACGATATTCCATAAATTAAATTATTATGTGCCAGGCATCTAAATCTAGCGTCTACGAAATTTCCACGATGTAATTCAAATCTGTATCATGCTATTTAATCCACATTACAAGAAAGAGATTAAAAAATAGACTCCATCACCAATTTTCCTCAAAACAGCTCCTTTGGATTGATCTTTAAAAATTCCTCATAAGGTATTCCACCTGTTCCAACCAATAATACTTTCTCCGGATGAAATTTATCTGCAAAGGCACTCATTCCTAGATTCTCACCTCGTCTTCCGCTTTTAACCTCCAATGCAATTATCTTTCCATTCAATTCAAGAACAAAGTCAACTTCTTTATTGCTCTCTCTCCAATAAAAAAGGTTGTAACGTTCTGATACAGAATAATTAATTAAATGAGTACCGATAGATGATTCTACCAATCGACCCCATTCTTGATGGGTGGCTACTATTTCAGAAAACTTAGAATCGCCTTGTGCTGTTAATAGGGCATTGTTAAAAACCTGAAATTTAGGACTTGATGAACGTTTTCGGATAACATTCCCTGCGTATTTTTCCAATCCTCCCAAAAGGCCACAATCAGAAAGCAAATCCAGATAGTGTGACAAGGTAGTCGTATTTCCTGCATCCTGCAATTCACCAATCAGCTTTGTAAATGAAAGAATTTGACCTGAATACAAAGATCCTAACTCAAAAAGGCGCTTAAGTAGAGCTGGTTTATCAACTCGGGTAAGCATCAAAATATCTTTCGAGATGCTCGTCTCAATTAACGAATCTTTTATATATTTTTTCCAACGTTCTTCATCCTTAATAAGGAATGCAGAACCCGGATAGCCTCCAAAATAGATGTATTGCTGAATATTCCAACCAAAAGCACTTTGCATTTCAGTGAATGACCAATGACCCAAATAATAGGTTTCAAATCGACCAGCGAGCGACTCCGTCAATCCCATTTGGATGAGCAAACTGGAAGATCCCAAAAGTACCACTTTAATGTTTGTTCCTTCTCTGGTATCCTTGTCCCATTGTTGTTTTACTATTTCGCTCCAATTCTCAATTTTTTGTATTTCATCCACCACCAGAAGGTATTCTGTAGCTCCTGAAGTTTTCATTTTTAACCTTGCGGTTTCCCAAACTTGTTGTAACCATGTAGTATTTGAATTCGATACAGCATCTGCTGATTCATAAACATACAATTTAGATAACTTTTTCAAGAGTTGTGTGATCAAGGTTGTTTTTCCAACTTGACGTGGTCCCATAACAACTTGAATGAACTTTCGTTGTTCATCAATTCTTTCTTTAAGTGCTTCTAAATAAGATCGTTGAAACATGTTTAAATATTTTACTCAATACTCTGAGTTATTTTACTCAATACAATGAGTAAATTTACTCAATATATTGAGTAAATCAATAAAACGAGGTTAATTTATTTTTATTTTTCAAACATGACTCCTACAGAATTACCGTTATTCTGTTAAAAGCCTTTAGTATAGAGTATATTATGAGTTTTTAGCGACAACTTATTAACTGCTAATATTTATGACTTGTGGAGTTGGGTTTCCTACACTTCCTACATTTCCTACGATACTATTTTGATTTTTCACCTTTTTCGCTGTGTCATAGTTATTCTGGGTAGAATTCGAGGAGAAAGGACTAAATGAAAAGAATTGAAGGTAGAAAATACGAAAAATTGAAATAGGACTTTAGGAAGTATAAGAAATAAGGAAAGATGACAACTTAAATAAGACTACTTTTGGAACGGACTATTTTAATATAAATAATGCAGAAACAACGATGGTAATTACCAAACTCAGCATCCATGATAAATTACCTCTTACCTGCTCACGGAGAGGAACTTGTTGTCATGGGAATATTGTGATGCTTAATCCGTATGAGCTATTCTGTCTGGCCAGGGAGAAAAAGATTACACCAAGGGAATTTCGAACTCTTTATTGTGAGTTTGGAGGTATTCGTTTACGGTTTGATGGAGAAGAAGATTGGAGAAAAAAACAAGCTTGTAGTCAATACATTGATGGTTTTGGATGTAGCGTACATTTGGGTCGCCCTCTGGCCTGTCGGTTATTTCCATTGGGTCGTGAAATACAAAATGAAGAGGTTCACTATATGTACCAAGGGGATGAATTTCCTTGTTTGGATGGATGTTCAGAAGTTTCTGTATTACCTCATTTGAGTGTAGGTAAATACCTTAAAGGCCAGATGACTGAAAAGTTCGAAAAAGCGCATGATGAATATTTAGAACTAATGCAAAATTTAGCTGATAACGCATTTATGCTTCTACTTGATACCGGCTTAGCTGAATCAGGAGATAAGGAAACATTGCCATTGTGGAGAAAAATGGCCAACGAGCTTCCAGAAATTTTAGCAAACAGAATTGGTCAGGAGTGGATAGATAATTTGATGATCCCGGAGATTTCTGATAATATAGATGATCCAATTTCTTATGTCCAAAAACACAATGATTTACTCCAATTAAAAGTCCAGGAAAGATTTGGAGCCTTGCAATCAAATCAAAAAAACCATGAAGCTTCTGTCTTAATCATGGGAGTGGCATTGCATCTTGCCCGTGGTTTAGGGGCCAATCCGGAAATCCTTGTTGAACATTGGATCAATACTGCAAAGAATCATGGGGCTATGGAATAGGATTGGGCATAATTAAACTCTTTACTCTTCCGGATTTAACGCTTTGCAGTTCAAACCTGCAACAGTTGCAGAATCTCCTAAATTGTCGGAATCATTTAGTGTGTTAATCGTATCATTTTCCTGAAATAATGCTTGTTCTGTGACTCAATTTCACAAATAAACAATCCTCCTGCCATTCCTTCGGTTGAAAATAAAAGCTCACCTTTTTGTTCAATATTTCTTTCCAACAGTAAAACACCTTGTATATTTCGAACTTTTAGAACTGAATGACCTTTAGAGTTTTTATTTATGTTCCACTTTATTGTGGTCTCAGTTCTGAAAGGGTTGGGGTAATTCTCGAATGTTATTTCTCCCGTTTCAATGGATGGTACAGATACTGTTAACCGTGCTTTTCCAATACTATCAAATTTAGCGACTAAATTATATTCACAAACCATGGCATACGCTGAATCTTTGCATTGAATAATGTCTAATACATCTTGTTCATAAGGATTATTTATAGTCCAAAGTGTATCTCCCTTTAAATCAGTTTTGATAATGAAGGCTTGATATGTTGATGTATATCTATCATATAATTGAAAAGTACTTATAAATCCTTTATCAAAAGTAGATACGATTTTTTTGCAATATCCAAGTTGTAAATAGCCTTTTGTCGCAAACCTCTTGGACCATATTTCATTGCTATTTTCATCTAATTTAGTGAATAGAAAATTGTTATCAGATTGACCGGCAATAATTAAACCATTATCTGAGGTCAAATCCATGGATTCACCAATATCATTTTGACCAATTACCTGTTTAGACCAAAGTATGTCACCTTTGCTGTCGATTTTCAATAGCATATTTGAGGAAAAATAAAAGTACCCTCCATCTTTCGATTTCTTTATTGAAAAATTATCGTTCAGCGGATACTCATAATTCTTCTGCCAGATAGAATCGCCGTTAAGATTGGTTTTAAGAAAATACTGGCTTTGGTGTAAGTAATCAATGTCATGATATGTCCAAGTAAAAAGATATCCATCTTTCTCAACAATCACATCATTGACTCTGATTGCCGGATATTCTCTTTTCCATTGAAGCTTATTGAATTTATCAAACTTCAATATTTCTGAATGTTCTTCACCTCCTCCACTCATAAAGCCAACAATCAGGTATCCACTATCCAAGGTCGCTTTAATACAGGAAAACCCACCATAGCTAAAATAGTTTAAATCGTTATCTTGTAAAATTTGACTTGGTTGCATTTTTCCGACTGAATCAAGTTGCATGACGTTCCATTCGGAAATGAAATGATTTACAACGCCGCAAACAATAAATTTATTATCCAAGGTTTGTGTAATATGATCAATGGGGCCAAGATATTTACTATCCCAGTTCTTTTGGGCCTGTATATTTATAAGTGTAATGAATATCAATGCTATTGAAAGTGACAAACTCTTTATTTTCATAAAATACAGCTTAAAAGATGAACTTTCTGAAACCTGTTCCTTTTGAATACAAATTTATTTTGTACTTTCAGAAAGCAGTGCAAGTTATGAAAATCAATTAACAATACAAAATTATATCGTTTTAAATATTGTTGAATATTAAAATTTTCGGATTGTCATTTTGGCTCAAGAGGCAATCATAAAACCATCCAATCTAAAAACAAGAAAACCCGGGTGGCATACCCGGGTTTCTGCATTAGAATTATAGAAAGGTAATATTGGTCTATTCTTCTTTTTCTTCTGAGGCATAAGCAGCCAAAAGTTCATCCTGTACTTCCTGAGGCACTTTTTCGTAGGCTGCAAACTTCATGTTGAATACTCCGCGTCCACCGGTAAGTGAGCTCAGAGAGGTAGAGTATTTGTTCATTTCTTTCAATGGTACACGGGCTGTAATCTTTTCATATCCTTTTTCACTTCCCATTCCCATGATCAATGCACGTCGACCCTGAAGATCACTCATCACATCACCCATTCGTTCTGACTGCACCCAAACATCCAGATTGTAGATGGGTTCCAGAATCTTTGGACCTGCATTCCTAAAGGCAGCGCTGAAGGCATTTCGGCCAGCCAGACGGAAGGATATTTCGTTTGAGTCAACCGGGTGCATCTTACCGTCGTAAATGTAAACACGAATATCGCGTGCGTATGATCCTGTAAGTGGACCTTCTTCCATTTTTTCCATAATCCCTTTCAGAATCGCAGGTAGGAACCTCGTATCTATGGAACCTCCCACAATACAGTTATGGAATACCAGTTTACCGCCCCAAGGCATTGGCGTCTCCTGCGTATCTCGGACAGTAATTTTCATTTCCTTACCGTTATATTGGAACATGTTCTTGGGAGCGCTTCCTTCTTCAAAAGGTTCGATGATCATGTGAACTTCACCAAACTGACCTGATCCACCCGATTGTTTCTTGTGACGATATTCAGCCTGTGCAAACTTGGTGATGGTTTCGCGGTAAGGTATTTTAGGAGCCCTGAACTCGATGGCTATTTTATGAATGTGATCGAAGTACCATTTTAAAGTGTTCAGGTGGTATTCCCCCTGTCCTTCAACGATTAGCTGTTTTAATTCTTTTGAATAATTCACTATGTAGGTTGGATCTTCCTCTTTGACCCTGTGTAGAATTTCACCAACTTTTTCATCATCGCTTTCCGATAGTGCTTTTATACACACCCGATATTTGGGTTCAGGAAAGATGATGGGGGCAAATTTCAGGTCCATATCCTTTTCGCAGAGTGTCTGATTGAACTTAGTATCTTTCAGTTTAACGGTGCAGCCAATATCTCCGGCTATCAATTCAGTAACAGCGGTACGATTTTTTCCTGCAGTTACAAATAATTGGGAAAGTCTTTCCTTCCCGTTGTTGAAGGTATTGTATAAATCTTTTCCTTCAGTTACTTTTCCTGACATCACTTTAAAATAGGTGACCTCACCAACATGGGGTTCCAATGCAGTTTTAAATACAAATAGTGAAGTAGGGTTTTTTTCATCCAACACAACTGGTTTTCCCTCAAGGATTTCACGCATGGGAACCTGTGCTGGTGAAGGAGCGATGTTACAAACAAATTCGAGTAAGCGGCCAACACCAATGTTTTTCTTGGCCGATACGCAGAATACGGGGAATAAATCACGTTTGACCATTCCAATTCTCATACCTCTGCGCATGTCTTCTTCTGAGAGTGATCCCTGTTCGAAATACAATTCCATCAGTGATTCTTCATTTTCAGCAGCCATTTCAGCCAGCTCGTTGTGCAAACCATCTGCGCGTTCTTGTTCTGAGGCAGGGATGTCAAGTACTTCAGGCTTTCCACCATCGGGACCGTACTTGTACAATTTCATTTTCAAGACATCGACAATAGAGTTAAACCCTGCACCCGTTTCAACCGGATACTGCACGATGGTCACTTTATTTCCGAATTTACTTTTCAACAATTCAACAGCCCTGTCGTAGTTGGCATTTTCGTTGTCCAGGTTGTTCAATACAAAAATTACTTTAGCATTTGCCGCTTCGGCATGACGATTGGCCGATTCAGTTCCTGCTCCTATTCCTGTAGCAGCATCAACTACCATCAATCCAAGTGAAGCCACCTGTAGTGATGAAACTACTCCACCGCAAAAATCATCCATACCGGGAGTGTCCAGGATATTGATCTTTTTGCCGTTCACTTCAGCGTACATGAGCGATGAAAAAACGGAGTTACCGTATTCCTGCTCAATCAGATGGTAGTCGGACACAGTATTTTTACTTGCGACATCCCCTCTGCGGCTAATTACTCCACCCTCCAAAAGCATCGCTTCCGCGAGGGTGGTTTTCCCACTGCCAGCATTACCAATTAGTGTAATGTTGCGAATCTCATCTGTTTTATAGACTTTCATACTAAGATAGTTATATTGGTTTTTAATTATGCATGATCAACTTTATGACACGATAATCAACAGAGACGATCAAAATTAGTAATAATTAATTAACAAACAAGACGCATTACCATAACAAATGAAAGTTTATGAAAAAAAATTGTCTGAACCACAGATTGAACCTGATTTAAATGGTTTAGACAATCATTTTAATCATTTCAATCCGCTTCAATCTGCGATTCAGACAATTTCTTTCGGGCCATTTTCAATAATCCGTTTACTGAAAGGTCTTCATCCAACAACCTCCAATGAATTCCATATCCTGATGGAGTTATTTTGAAATCATTTAATTCCTGAACAGTCGCATTGGATAACTTTTTAGAGATATCTTTCAATTTTAATTTAATAATTTGATTATCCGCATTTAAAATCAGCCATTCCTTTTCAAATCTTAAATCCAAATTATTATAAGCTTTTTCCATATCAGTTTTTATTAAAGAATTTACATTCCATATCCCCTTTTTCTGCATGGATATGAATTGGTTCGTTATTTTCGTTTGCCCAGAAATATAACCTCCAACCAGCTATTAATAAAATTGTTGGCATTTTTCTTTCAAAGCTACAAAAATAATTAGAATCATTGCTTTAATAAGGTGAATTGGAAGAGATTAATTTTGTGGAGGTATAATTTTATGAATCATTTAAATTGAATTCAATCTGAGGTTGAGAATTCTAAATTAAAAAGGCTTATTTATTTTTATTTACCAAATATAATGATAATTTTGTATGGACTAATTTTCTTAAGCTGTGGAAAAGAATTTTTACAATAATAAATTTATATTGGGTATTACCCTGGTTTCGGCCATGGGTGGTCTTTTGTTCGGTTACGACTGGGTAGTTATTGGAGGCGCCAAGCCTTTTTACGAGCGCTTCTTCGAACTAACCAATTCTCCTTACCTACAGGGTTGGGCCATGAGCAGCGCCTTGATCGGCTGTTTGTTTGGCGCTCTGCTTTCAGGCTATTTTTCTGATCGCTATGGCCGTAAGGTACCCCTGATTACAGCAGCTGCACTTTTTACAATTGCCGCTATCGGAACTGGTTCAGTCAACCAGTTTACTCCTTTTATAATATATAGGCTCATTGGGGGAATTGGAATTGGACTGGCATCTGCTATTTCTCCCATGTATATTGCTGAAATATCACCTGCATCTATGCGTGGCCGGTTGGTTTCTATCAATCAGCTGACCATTGTGATTGGTATTTTGGCCGCACAAATCGTTAATTTTCTTATTGCTGAAAAGATTCCGATTGGCGCTACAGACGAGTTTATCCTCCAGTCATGGAACAGTCAACAAGGCTGGCGCTGGATGTTCTGGGCAGGTACTATTCCTGCAATGTTGTTCTTTATTTTCTCCTTTTTTATTCCTGAAAGTCCTCGTTTTCTTGCAAAGGCGGGTAAATGGAAAGAAGCCGGAGCTATACTGAGCCGGATTGGAGGACCCCAATATGCTGCTCAGGAACAAAAAGAAATAGCAGAATCGTTCAAGGGAACCGATTCAAAGTTCGATTGGAAAATTCTTACTTCAAAAAATATCAGGCCTGTGTTGTTTTTAGGTATTGTACTGGCTGTTTTTCAGCAATGGTGCGGCATCAATGTCATCTTTAATTATGCGGAAGAGATATTTACCTCTGCAGGTTATTCTGTTGGCGATATGCTATTTAATATTGTGATCACGGGTACCGTGAATCTTATTTTTACCTTAGTGGCCATGCGGATGGTTGATAGTTGGGGACGACGTAAACTGATGCTGCTGGGGTCTATGGGACTGGCAGTTATTTATTTCTTATTGGGAAGCAGTTACTTTTTCGAAGTAAAAGGCATCGCAATTCTTGTTCTGGTGATGCTCGCTATTGCAACTTATGCCATGACTTTGGCGCCTGTAACCTGGGTAATTCTTTCTGAGATATTTCCCAATAAGATTCGCGGTGCAGCTATGGCCGTGGCAACTACCGCGCTATGGATCGCCTGTTTTGTACTCACTTACACATTCCCAATTCTGAATAAATTACTGAATGCCAGCGGGACTTTTTGGCTCTATGGATTTATATGTTTTTTCGGATTCCTCTTTATTCTGAAAAACTTACCTGAAACCAAAGGAAAGAGTCTCGAAGAAATTGAAAAACATTTATAACCCATAACGCCATGCTCCATCCCCCAAGCTCCCTGTTCATTATCCTTATAACTAATTACAAACCAATAACAACCATACTCAGATGAAACATTCAATCCTCTTTCTCACACTTATTGCAATTATCCTCTGGTCGTGCCAGAAACCTGTAGACCAGCAGAAAATTGACCTTGCCGGTACGTGGCAATATGCTATGGACCCCGCTGACAAAGGAGTTGCAGATACTTGGTTTAACCTTTCATTAAAGGATAGTTTAAAGTTACCCGGTTCACTTACCTCCAATGGCAAGGGCGATGAAATTACTCTTGCAACTCCATGGACGGGACAAATTGTTGACAGTTCATATTATAAGAAACCTGAATATGCAAAATACCGTCAAGCTGGCAATATCAAGATTCCCTTTTGGCTGCAACCGGTTAAATATTACAAAGGCGCTGCATGGTATCAAAAGGAAGTAACTATACCTGAGAACTGGAACAGTAAGTTTGTAGGTCTATTCCTCGAACGATGCCATTGGGAAAGCCGTTTATGGGTTGATAACCAGGAGGTAGGGATGCAAAATTCATTGGGTACCCCTCATCAATATAATCTGTCCAATATTTTGACTCCAGGGAAGCACCGCTTGACCCTTTGCATCGACAATAGGGTTAAAACGATTGATCCGGGTTTGAATTCTCATAGCATTTCAGATCATACCCAAAGTAACTGGAATGGCGTGGTGGGTCAATTATATCTCGAAGCCCGTCCGTTGGTGAATATCAGCAGCATACAGATTTATCCTGATGTTCAGAATAAAAAGATAGCCGTCAAAATGAAGGTGATGAACCCAGGCGGAAAAGCCACTTCAGTGAAACTAAACCTTGCTGTTAAAGGTGGTTCACAGAAAGAATCAAAAGATTTTGAATTGAAGGAAGGTGAAAATGATGTTGATTTGAACCTTTCAATGGATGATGATGTGAAATTGTGGAATGAATTTCATCCCTATATGTATTCTTTAGAAGCCAGTTTGAAAGATAAAACATCAGGGCAAACCGATGTTCAGACCGCTACTTTTGGAATGCGGGAATTTAAGGCTGTGGGTAAACAGTTGCAAATCAATGGTCAGCCTGCATTTCTACGTGGAACTTTGGAATGTGCGATCTTTCCCAAAACAGGTTATCCTGCAACAGATATTGATGAATGGCTCCGAATTTTTAATATTTGCCGTGCCCATGGACTTAACCATATTCGATTTCACTCTTGGTGCCCTCCCAAAGCGGCCTTTGATGCTGCTGATCAAAAGGGTTTTTACCTCCAGGTAGAATGTTCATCATGGGCCAATCAGTCAACCACTCTAGGTGATGGTAAACCGTTTGATAAATACCTTTACGAAGAGAGTGAGCGCATGGTGGAAACTTATGGTAATCATCCTTCATTCTGCATGATGGCCTACGGCAATGAGCCTGGAGGGTCGAACTATACTCCTTTCCTTGCTGAGTTTGTTAAGTACTGGAAAAATAAGGATAGCCGCCGCATTTACACCTCTGCATCAGGGTGGCCAATCATTCCTGAAAATGACTATCTTAGCACTCCTGAACCGCGTATTCAGGTATGGGACATGGGGTTGAAAAGTATCATCAATGGTGAAGCGCCCCGAACGGATTACGACTGGTCTGCTATCAACTCAAGGTATCCTCAACCGATTGTCAGTCACGAAATTGGTGAATGGTGCGTTTATCCAAATTTTAAAGAAATCGTGAAATATGATGGAGTGCTGAAAGCCCGCAACTTCGAAATATTCCAGGAAACATTGAAGGAACATGGCATGGAACAGCTGGCCGATAGTTTTTTATTGGCCTCTGGTAAGTTACAGGCGCTTTGTTATAAAGCCGATATCGAGGCTGCTTTGAGAACCAAAAACTTTGGAGGATTTCAACTTCTCGACCTGCACGATTTCCCTGGCCAGGGTACTGCTTTGGTGGGTGTGCTTGATGCCTTCTGGGGTGAAAAAGGATACATCACCCCGGCTGAGTACAAGCGGTTTTGTAACTCTACCGTTCCTCTGGCACGAATGAAAAAATGTATTTTTACCAACAATGAAACCTTTGAAGCATCAGTTGAGGTAGCACATTATGGAGATGGACCCCTTGCCGCTTGTACTCCTGAATGGAAGATTACCAATCAAAGCGGCAAGGTACTTCAATCTGGTAAATTTGCTCAGACGGATATTCCATTGGGCAATGGATTTAAATTGGGCACTGTTTCATTTCCATTATCAACAATAACTATTCCAGAAAACCTAAAGCTTGAAGTATCGGTTGATAGTTTGAGCAACAGTTGGAACTTCTGGGTTTATCCATCTGTCAAAGCCGCAATTCCTGGTGAAGAAAATATACGTGTAGTTCAAAAACTGGATGCTCAAACGGTCCATTTTCTTGAAAATGGAGGTTCCGTGTTGTTGAATCTTCAGAAGGGAAATCTTTCAAAAGAAATGGGTGGCGACATTAAAATTGGGTTCTCCAGTATTTTCTGGAATACCGCTTGGACTCATGGGCAAGCTCCTCATACACTGGGCATTCTGTGTAATCCAAAGCATCCGGCATTAGCTGATTTCCCAACAGAATATTATAGCAATTATCAATGGTGGGATGCGATGAGTCATTCCGGTGCCATCAATATAAGCAGTTATCCATCTGAAATTAAGCCTATTGTACGTGTAATCGACGACTGGTTTACCAATCGCCCCCTTGCATTGATTATTGAAGCCAAAGTCGGTAAAGGTAAAATCCTTATTTCGGGAATCGACCTTCAATCTGATTTGGATAAGCGTCCTGAAGCTCAGCAATTAATTTATAGCCTGAAGAAATACATGGTTGGAGTAAAATTTAATCCAATATTGGAACTCAATATCAACCAGATTAATAAATTGGTTATTAAATAGTTGTTTAATTGAAAATAAATAGGTAACTTACTCACGGGGTGACTTCCAGTTTCCCCGTGAGTAAAAGCATGAATATCAATTAATAACAGAATTCAGTTAAAAAAGAACCTATAATGAAAATTAAACTTATCTTTAAACTAATATTTCTTGTAGTTATCATACTTCTATCAACCACAATGACTGATACTTATGGTGCTGGGAAAGATATCCTTCCTGTCAATGAAATATATACCCCACAGCCTAAACCGCAGCCCCGCATCAATGGTCCGCTGGTAATAGGTTGTCGTCCCGGACATCCGTTCCTTTACCGCATTCCATGCCAGGGAGAGCGCCCAATCAGCTTTTCAATCAAAGGATTACCTTCAGGGTTGAAGCTTGATCCCTCAACGGGTATCATCACCGGGATAGTACCACCCAAAGGTAATTATATGCTTGATATTCAGGCTAAAAATGGAAAAGGGAAGGCCAACAGAAAATTTACCATCGTGGCTGGTGATAAACTGGCTCTCACGCCGCCGATGGGATGGAATCACTGGTATGCACATTATGATAGGATCACTGATAAGATGATGCGTGAAGCCGCCGATGTTATGGTCAGCAGTGGTATGGCTGATGTTGGCTATCAATATGTAAATATAGATGATTGCTGGATGAATGCCCCCTCGAACAAAGATCCCAAGCGGGTAGGGCCATTGAGAGACGATAAAGGAAATATCATTCCAAACAGTTATTTCCCTGACATGAAAGGCCTTACAAATTATATTCATTTCAAAGGATTAAAAGCAGGAATCTATACCTCGCCTGGAATGCTGACTTGTGGCGGTTTTGCTGGCGCTTATCAACATGAAGAACAGGATGCAACTCAGTTTACAGAGTGGGGATTTGACTTTCTAAAATACGACTGGTGCAGTTATAGTTACATTGCAAATGGAGGAAGCAAAGATGACCCAAACATCCCTACCTGGGGAAAGGGAGCGCCCACTCTGGAAGGCGACAAATATCCATATCAGTTGATGGGCAAAATACTTAAACAGCAAAATCGTGACATCGTATTTAATCTTTGTCAATATGGAAACAGTGATGTCTGGAAATGGGGAGCTGAAGTGGGGGCCCAATGCTGGCGCACCTCTGGTGACCTTGGCTTTGAACTCGACCGTATTTTTGATGTGGCTCTTAAAAATAGTGAACATAGGCAATATTCCAAGCCAGGTGAATGGAACGATCCCGATTATATCCAAATCGGCTGGATTGGAAGCGCTCAAAATCAAGGTATTCCTGAACTTACTCCCATGCCGGCCGCTATGCAATATGCTTATATGTCGATGTGGAGTTTAATGGCCTCGCCTTTGATCTACAGTGGTGATATGTCTAAGCTGGATCAATTCACCCTAAATGTGTTATGTAATCCTGAAGTGATTGAAGTGAACCAGGATCAGTTGGGTGAAGGAGCTCAGGTAATCAATAAAACTGAAGGGTGCTTCATCATGATCAAAAATCTGGTTGATGGCTCGATGGCTGTAGGATTATTTAATCGAGGTAAAGTGGCTGCCCAGGTGGAGGTGGAGTGGTCTGAATTAAAATATATTGGTACCCATTCTGTTCGCGATTTGTGGCACCAAAAAGAGTTAGGGAATTATAAACAAAAATTCATTACCTTAGTACCGGCACAAGGTGTAGTCATGGTCAAAATCAGCAAATAATGAATGTTGTAAAAGCATGGTACGAAAAAGTTCTCATCCCAACTTACGGAATCGGGAAGCCTGAAAAGAATCCTATGTTTCTGGAGAAGCGGGTCTATCAGGGCAGTAGCGGTGTGGTTTATCCTCATCCTGTGATTGAAAAGATTATGGATGAAAAGGTAGATCAGGAATACAATGCTGTCTTTCTGGAAAACCAGTACCTGAAGATTATGATACTTCCTGAGTTGGGTGGACGTATTCAGATGGCCTACGACAAAACCAAACAGCGTCATTTCGTCTATTATAATCAGGTCATCAAGCCGGCACTGGTTGGTTTGACAGGTCCTTGGATCTCTGGTGGCATTGAATTTAACTGGCCTCAGCACCACCGTCCTTCAACTTTCGAGCCTGTGGATCATGCAATAGAAGAGAATTCAGACGGCAGCATTACCGTTTGGTGCAGCGAGGTAGAACGAATGTTCCATACCCGTGGTATGGCTGGTTTTACGCTATATCCATTCAATGCCTACCTCGAAATAAAGGTTAAATTATACAACCGTACCAATTTTCCGCATTCGTTTCTGTGGTGGGCCAATCCTGCTGTGAAGGTCAATGACGATTATCAATCGGTATTTCCACCCGATGTTCATGCCGTTTTTGATCATGGGAAGCGTGACGTGTCGGCCTTTCCAATTGCCCGTGGAACTTATTATAAGGTAGATTATTCACCTGGAACAGATATTTCACGCTACAAAAATATTCCTGTCCCCACTTCATATATGGCCATTGCTTCAAAATACAATTTTGTGGGAGGCTATGAAAACGATACCAAGGGAGGACTTTTACATGTTGCCAATCATTATGTATCACCCGGTAAAAAGCAATGGACTTGGGGAAATGGTGATTTTGGAAAGGCTTGGGACCGCAACCTTACCGATGAGGATGGCCCTTATATTGAACTCATGTGTGGCGTCTATACTGATAACCAACCTGACTTCTCATGGATTATGCCTGGTGAAGAGAAATCGTTCAGCCAGTATTTTATGCCTTACCGCGATCTGGGTGTGTTGAAGAATGCGACCAAAGAGGCGATGGTCAATTTAGAAATAGAAGACCAAAAAATAATTATAAAAGCCTATACTTTAGCTACTTATTCAGGAGGTAAAGTGATTTTGAAAGCTGGATCAGAGATACTTCTGGAGGATACATTTGATTTTCACCCTGGTACATCTTACGAAAAGGTGGTTGTACCCCGGTTGGGATTCGAACCCAAGGACCTTGATATTTCATTACTTTCATCGGATGGAAAAATTCTGGTTGATTGGAAACCTGAACAGGGTGAGATTAAAGATCTTCCTGAACCTGCCAAAGCGGCTAAAGTTCCCTCTGACATTGAAAGCAACGAACAACTTTACCTCACGGGTCTGCATCTTGAACAATATCGTCATGCCACTTATGACCCTCGTGATTATTATAATGAAGCTCTGAAAAGGGATGCGAAAGATAGCCGGTGCAACAATGCTCTTGGCTTATGGTATTTGCGCAGAGGTCAGTTTCTGAAGGCTGAAACCTATTTCAGAACAGCCATCGAAACACTGACGCAAAGAAATCCCAACCCGATAGATGGTGAACCATTCTATAATCTTGGATTGACCTTAATGTTTCAGGGTCGCGATCAAGAGGCCTGGGAATTGTTCTACAAATCGGTCTGGAATGCAGCATGGATGGACAATGGTTATTTTCAACTGGCCCGTATTGCAGCTACTAAACAAAATTGGAATGAAGCTCTTGAACTGATCAATCGGTCGCTAATTCGTAATGGACACAATCACAAAGGTCGTCAATTAAAAGTAAGTATTCTGCGGATGTTGGGTAAATTGATGGAAGCTGAAAATCTTGCCAAAGAATCGCTTGCACTCGATCCATTTAATTTTGGGGTACTTTTTGAAAGGTGTCAATTTAAACCTGACATGATTACAAAACCTGTCAAATTTAATGAACTCAATGCCCTCATCAGGGGTAATATTCATACTTATATTGAATTTGCACTCGATTATGCTTCTGCCGGATTCTTTGATGAAGCCATTGAACTTATCAATCTCGGAATCGGTGAACAGAAAAGCGATCCGGTTTATCCCATGGCCTTCTATTATAAAGCATGGTTCGAAGCCCAGAATGACCTTCCAGAAGCATCTGAAAAAACATTACAGGAGGCAGCAACTGCCTGTCCTGATTACTGTTTCCCAAATCAGACCGAAGCGGTGGTAGTTCTTCAATGGGCTGAAATTCAAAATCCGAACGATGCCAAAGCTCCTTACTATTTGGGCAATTACTGGTATAACGCTCAGAATTTTGATGAGGCTATAACCTGTTGGGAAAAATCATCTGCGTTGGATGATAAATTTCCTACAGCTCACAGAAACCTTGCCCTGGGCTATTTTAACAAACAGCACGATGCCCCCAAAGCACTGGCTGAACTTGAGAAAGCATTTTCTCTCGACCCAAAAGATTCACGTATTCTGATGGAACTGGACCAGTTGTACAAGCGTCTGAATAAGGAGCCGCAAAAACGTTTGAGCCTACTGGAAAAGCATCTTCCATTGGTTCAGGATCGTGATGATCTTTACCTGGAGCGGGTTGCACTGTATAATTTTACTGGTCAATACAGTGACGCACTTAAATTATTAAAAACCCGTAAATTTCATCCCTGGGAAGGTGGCGAAGGTAAAGTGATTGAACAATATGTATGGAGCCTTACAGAACTGGCCAAACAAGCCATCAAATCGGCTAACTACTTACATGCCATTGAATTGCTCCACACCGCTGAGGTATATCCTGATAACCTGGGTGAAGGAAAATTGATCGGTGCACAGGAAAATGACCTGCACTTTTGGTTGGGACTTGCACATCACCGTTTAGGTGAAACTGCTATGGCGAAGGAATTTTGGAATCAGGCAGTGAAGGGTATTGCAGAACCTTCAAACGCAATGTTCTACAATGATCAACAGCCTGATACTATTTTTTATCAAGGTCTGGCATTATGGTATTTAGGAGAAAAAGATGAAGCCATAACTCGTTTTGACAACCTCATTAGCTATGGCAATGCGCATTTGAATGATACCGTCAGGATAGATTATTTTGCTGTGTCCTTACCCGACTTGCAGATCTGGGATGAGAATCTGGATATTCGTAACCGTCAACTCTGCCAATATCTCATCGGCCTTGGTGAACTCGGCAAAGGTAATCGCACCTTAGCCGATGCCCAATTTACTGAAGTACTCAAATCCAACTCTACTCACAAAGGTGCATTTATCCATTTTCATGACCGTACTATAAATTATGCTGAATAAAAAAGGGTGAACCTATCTATTATCTCGAATATGACAATAGATGGGTTTATCTCTAACTGTTTATTTCATATATAATTAGGTCATTCAGATTATCCCATCCAATTTTACTATTGTTAAATTTGATCCCATTACGAATTTAGGGGTCTTCTGCAAATTTTCGACCCAATGTTTTATCATTGAGCCCTTTAAGTCTGTGTTACCCATTTCCCTTTATTTCATCTTTCACCCGTTGACAATTTGCAACAATCAATAAATCAATTGTATACAAACTAAATATTTTATAGTAAATACAACAGTCCCAGACTCAAAGTAATTTATTTTGAAGTTCGTTTCCAGGAACGGGAGGAATTTATTAATGTGGTTCCTACTGACGTGAAGACTTCAAACGACTAATATTATGGCTCTAATTAAGCACGATAGTAAAGTGCACTACAGTTGATAGTTGCGCCCTAAACCTGTGCTGGTTGGTTACTATTAACTCAATACTAATTCCATATTGAGTTAATATGGAATTAGTATTGAGTTAATAGTAACAAGTATTTAAATCCTTATCCTTTCCAAAATAGCAAACGACTGACTATTTATTGATCTACGATTTGCAGATTACATTGGTTGAAATCTATTCGTTTTGTCCAACTTGTTATCAATAAATGATAATGGTGAATTTCCTCAATGACCCTTTGACGATGGGTAAATAATTAAAATGCCTTGATAAGTTTGTAATATTTTGTATCACTGCTATCTGCATCTTTCCGAAGGTTCCTGAATTCTGTAAGAATACATTGATGGGTTCACTGCTGCTTCAATAATTTGAATATTTTCAAATATTCAGCACCAACTATTTTGAAGTGAGAAATGAAATACCGATATTTGATCGGAATTTTGAGCCATAGTTATTGAGGTTTAAAATAATGCAAATATTGGATTGGCATAATATTAATTTATTCACTTATAACAGGAGGCTGTGATGGAAAATACAACAATTGCTATTGTAGATGCGGTGGGTAATTCGGCTTGTATCGAAGCTGAGGATGGACAAAAAGTATTTGAATTAATAAAGAATTCTTTATCTGAAGGACGATCAGTCACTTTGTCTTTTTTGAAGGTCGAAATGCTTGCGTCTGATTTTTTAACTACTGCCATAGGACAACTTTACGGAGAGTTTTCACCAAATTTCATCAAAGAAAATGTGAAGATTGAAGACTTATCGCTTACGGGTGCAATTTCTTTAAAGCGGGTTGTCGATAATGCAAAATTAAATTACAAAGAAGCACAGGCAAAGTAAAGAGGCATTGAGGATATTGTGGGCACATAGATGAATAGCGGTAAGCCTTAGAAATAATTAAACGTATTTATGGTGGACCGAATAGAGCAAATAGTTTTGATCCTAAATAATATGAGAAATTATTCTAAAATATTTAAGACTTCCCAAATTCACGTTGGCAGTATATCTGCCTTTACTTTTTTGTTAATTGTCTGTTTGGGTATTGAATTTCAGGCTTGTACATCAAAGCCGGCAGTGAAGAAACAAAACATAGCCGATGCAAATGATACCATTCAATTGCATCGGTTTTTCTCTGAAACCAGTTTCTGGAACCAGCCTTTGCCTGAAAACCCTGAAATTGATCCTCAAAGTAATCATTTTGTAGAATTGATGAAAACTGAACCAACAGGGGCATTTTTTAAGATTAATCTGGTTGCCTGGACGATTCCGGTTTATGAGGTCAACGATTCAACACCAAGATATAAAATTCAGTTGCATCATTTAAGTGCACTTGAAAAAAAGAGATGGAACACTACCCGTGAAACCTTTGGCCACGGTAAAGAGTTTGAAGCTGAGCCAGTTCCGATTCCAATGGATGCCCAAGCCGATCCTCAGGAGGATGCACATTGTGCCCTGGTAGATTGGAAAAATAGGGTCGCCTGGGATATGTGGGGACTTACAAAAAATACAGATGGAAGCTGGACCTCCAATACCGGGATGAAATACAGCCTTGATGGTGAAGGAGTATTTGCCGCCAGGGATTTCGGAATGCTGGATGGTGAAAGTGTCCATTATTATGGTCCAAGCCGCGCTGCGGGTGTACCTGCCATCGCTGGATTAATTATGTATGACGAGGTTCAGAAAGGTGAAATCAATCACAAACTGGCCTGTGCAACCCGAATGAATGCCTATAAGGAACATGTATTTCCTGCCATCTGGACCGATGGTTTTATCGTTGGGGGAATACCGGAGGGCGCAATTATTCAGCTTGATCCCCAACTTGATCTTACCAAATTTAAATTGCAACCAGGTGAACTGGCAGTTGCCCGGGCTTTACAAAAATACGGAATGGTGGTTACCGATATTGCCGGGGCCAATACGCTGTATGGTGAGGGTTTATGGGGTCATCCCGGAAAATCATGGAATGGAATTCTTCGTGAAATTGTTGGTGGTATCAGTTCAATCCCAATTGAAAATTACAGGGTATTGAAAATAAATAACCGTGTAAACAAAGGTGACAGCTATACCAAGATTCTGAACGATGCAGGTCATTGGCCTAATTGATTAAATACAATTTACACGAATTTAAAACGAATTACACGAATCAGAAGAATTGCCTTAAGGATCAGAAGATATGGTTGTGGGCTCCCGAGTATAAGGTTAAATCAATGAAATTAAGGTTTTTAGCTATTCAAATTATCCTGAAAGCCAACCTTAGTAACCTCTTATGATCCAACATCTTCTTCAAAATATAAATATCAATTGCATAAATTATAAAAATATATTTGTAAATTGCATGATTATCAAAACCGAAAATCTAACCCAATGAAGTTATCCTATTATTTAATTATATTACTGATTGGATGGAATACTGTATTGGCTCAGGAAGTCATTAAACTGGCCCCTGCCAGTATGCGAAATGATAAAATCACTGCTGGTTGGACCGACAGGGCTGTTGTGACCACGGGGGGCGAAAAGCCCTCAGGGAATTATTTGTTGTGGTATAAAACTCCGGCCAAAGTTTGGGAAGAGGCCTTACCTCTGGGTAATGGACGGTTGGGAGCAATGGTATTCGGTGGAATTGCAGATGAAAGGATTCAGCTGAATGAAAGTACATTATGGGATGGTTATTCACTTAATCCCAATAATCCTGAATCATTAAAAGCATTGCCTGAAGTGCAGCGTTTGTTGTTCGAAGGAAAAAACAACGAGGCAGTTGAACTGGCTGGCAAAAATATGATGGGACGCCCTTCGGGAGTTAAACCTTATCAGTCGCTTGGTGAGCTCTGGTTTGATACTCCTGTCCTCAATGCTTCAAATTATGTTAGAAGCCTCGATCTTTCTACCGCTATTGCATCAGTTAGTTACATTGCCGATGGAGTAACTTTCAATCGTGAAGTATTTGCCTCCCCAGTTGATGGGCTTTTGATTGTACATTTTACTGCCAGTAAAAAAGGTGCTATTAATTTTGCTTTGACATTAAAACGGGAACAGGATGCCACTTGTCAGGCCAGTAAAACAGATGACAAGATGTTGGTTTTGAGTGGACGGTTACCTATCAAAGATAAAGAAGGAAAGCCGCGTGGACTCAGTTTTGCAGCCTCAGTAAAAGCCATTTCCAAAGGAGGTAAAGTGACTGTCGAAAAGGATATTCTGAAGGTAACTGGAGCCAATGAGGTCACTTTGCTGGTAGCTGGGGCAACTAACTATCCCGGCTTGAAAAATCTATCGGCTGATATTAATGCCCTGAAAATTGATCCTGTAAAATCTTGCAGTGAGGCAATTGCAAAAGCAACTTCAAAAGACTATTCCAAACTTAAATCGGCACATTTAAAGGAACACCAGCGTCTTTTTAACCGTGTCCAACTTCAACTTGGACAGGTTTCTCCTGATATTTTATCCCTGCCGACCAACAAACGGCTCGATCTGGCCAAGGCTTCTGGTAAAGCCGATGCTGGGCTGATTGAAACATTTTTCCAATATGGCCGATATCTTTTGATCAGCAGTTCACGTCCGGGAGTTATGCCAGCCAACTTGCAAGGACTTTGGGCATGGCAAATGAATCCCCCATGGAATGCCGATTTTCACACCAACATCAATGTCCAGATGAACTATTGGCCTGCTGAAATCACCAATCTTTCTGAAATGCATCTCCCTCTTTTCGATCTTTCGGATGCGCTGGTAAAGCCAGGTACACTCACCGCCAAAGTGCAATACGGAGCTGATGGTTGGGTGGTTCATCATCTCACTGATGCCTGGGGATTTACCACACCGGCTGATGGACCGCAGGGTATATGGCCAATGGGAGCGGCCTGGCTTGCTCAACATCCGTGGGAACATTACAGTTATACAGGTGATAAGAAGTTCCTCAGAGAACGTGCCTATCCATTAATGAAAGGTGCTGCACGTTTCATCATCGACTTTTTGGTTGAAGCACCTGCCGGCACTGCATGTCCGGGTAAATTGGTTACCAATCCTTCTTACTCTCCCGAAAATGAATTTTATCTTCCTAATGGTCAGAAATCAGTATTCACTTATGGAGCTACGATGGATCTGGAAATCACCTTCGATTTGCTGACTCACTGCATCGAAGCCTGTGATATTTTAGGTGTTGATGCCGATTTTAAGGCTGAATGCCGAAAAACATTAGATCGTTTGGCACCAATACGGATTAGCACTTCAACAGGGCGAATATTGGAATGGGCTGAAGATTATAAGGAAACCGACCCGCATCACCGACATACTTCTCATCTGTTTGGATTGTATCCCGGAACGCAAATTACAACAATTGGAACACCTGAATTGGCCGAAGCGGCACGTAAAACATTGGAAGCACGCGGTGATGACGGTACCGGCTGGGGTCTAGCCTGGAAAATCAATATGTGGAACCGTTTGGAGGATGGTGATCATGCCTACAAACTGCTTTCAGTACTTTTAACCTCCAAGACACTGCCAAACCTGTTCGACAATCATCCTCCTTTCCAGATCGATGGTAATTTTGGAGCAACTGCCGCCATTGCCGAAATGCTGGTTCAAAGTCAGTCGCGCAATCAGAATGGAAGTTATGAAATTCAGCTGCTGCCTTCACTTCCCTCAGCACTACCTCAAGGTTCGGTGAAAGGTTTATGTGCCCGCGGAGGTTTTGTTGTCGACATCAAATGGAATGACAGCAAGGTAACTGATGTACAGATACATTCAAAGAATGGAGGTAAACTTAGGGTTCGTGCAGGTGAATATAAGTTTGAAGCCAACACAAAATCAGGAGAATATATTCAGTTAAATAAAAGTCTAAGTAAAATATAAACGGTATAATAAGATGAATTTCAGTATATTGCATTTCGATGGGGTCAGAAAATCAATCCTATCATAAGAGCGTAAATATATTTGATTGATATTCAATAGTTAATAAAAAATACACCTAAGATAAGCTAATACTCATGTTGAACATTAAAACTGTAATTCTCATTTTCATAAGCGTTCTTTTGATCCAGGGATTGGGAGCCCAGATGCGTGCTCCTGAAGAATGGTTGAATTTTGAGAAGGTAATGAATGTTAAAAACAACCAGCGTTTTTACGATTACGATGTGTATTGCATACGATCTTCTGCACCTGCCAATATATTCTGGACAGGTGAGAAAGCAAGATTTACTTTACAGTTGGTCAACAATACCAACACTGCGATTGCTGAAGAGGCAAAAGTGGAGATCATCCGCTACGGATCAAAGGGAATCCCGAACGATATATGGTTGCCCGAAATGGTCAAATTTGCTGATGTTCAATCCGTCCCAATTAAAGTGGAAGTTTCGGCCAATGGTTTCGTAAATATAGAGTTAGAACCAACTATCCCTGAAACTTATGGAGGTTATGGCATTGTTTTAGATTTAGGAAAGCATGGACGAAGACTGGTTACCAGTATAGTTCGCACTTTTAAATCCAACCCGATGGCTATACAATATCCCAAGCAGGCATTGGATGATATCGGTGCCGATTTTCTCAGTCGCATCGGTGTTCAGGCCATTCGCATGGGAATTTCTTACGTACCTACCACTAGTCGCGATTATATTTCAGAAATGGAAAAACTAGACCGTAAACTGAAGGAATATAAGGATAAGAACATTACTGTTCTACTGATGTTTATGGAAGGTCCCGCTTTAATTCCGCTTGGCAATCCACGCTCGTTTCTGGATGATAAAGATGTATTTCTGAAGACCAAACAAGATTATGTATGGCTTCCTGAGTTGGACAAAGATTTTAAGCAGTTTGTAAAGAATATTTGCACTACCAATGGATGGCCAAAAGGTTGTGTAACTGGTGTGCACCTGTGGAACGAACCCTGGGAAGGGATTTCTATCTCCGGATGGCAGTCTGATATGTTACGCTACCGTGAGATCTATACCGCCATGGCCGATGGGGTTCTGGAAGCACGTAAAGAAGATGCCGATGTCTTGATTGGTGGTTGCGACTCCAATTCCAATGCCTGGGACAAATTGTTCAGTGATGGGACCATGAAGTTTTTGCCCATCTTCGATTTCCTATCCATTCATTATCAGGGCATGGAGTCGCCTTGCCTTTACGATGTTTGGAACGACCGCAAGGACCATAAAGGACGTGTACTGATTTGGGATACTGAAAGTTGGGTAGGTAATACCGATGACCGCATTGCTGCTGTGGTAGCTACTAACCGATCAGCCGGGTATGACCGTTCTATGGGAATTTATGGGGGATATATGATTTCACGGCCACATACAGGAGAAGGTTTAAAACAACGAATCAGGACAACTGACGGGGGGAAAGAGATTGACGCAGTGCCATCGGTTTGGTCACCAGCTGCTGCTATGGGAGCTGTTCAACAGATGATTGGAGAACGCGATTTTAAAGAGTTACTTTTCAAAAACGGACTTCCCTGGGTGATGTGTTTCGATGGGTATAAAAACAATCCCGATGACGGAACAGTTGTGGTTATTGGCGATATCGGTGAAGCTTTTGGTGCAGAGAATGTTCTTTTTCGTGGTGTTCGGGGAACAAAGGAATCCAACGAGAAAGAAGAAATCAGGAAGAAGATGAACTTATTGCCGGATGGTTCTCCTGAAAGAACAAAACTTCAGCAGCTGCTTGACGAATATAAAGGCCTTTCTGGCGGTAAGATGACTATCAATGCCGATCCCTCTTTTTCCTTGTTAGATTTTTACGGAAATCGGATACAGGCCATAGGCAATAAAATTGAAATTCCTCTTACTTTTCAGGGTTATTTTCTTCGCACTGATGGCTCCAAAGGATCGTTTGCACGCTTAACTACAGCTTTGAAACAAGGATTAATTGAAGGTTATGAACCTGTTGAGATCGTTGCCAGGGATATGACAAGCCGCATTGAGCAAAAGCCGGTCATGGAACTCCAAATTACCAATATTTTGAATCGTCCTTTAACCGGTACATTGAGTATAAAGTTAGGCAAACTGGCAATTCAGGTTACTGAAAAACTCACCTTGAAGCCCAACGAAACCAAAACTGTTCCGATACAAATTACTGGAGGTTCTGCTTCTCTGGATAATACTTATCCACTTGAAGCAATATTTGATGCAGGGAGAGATGGAAAAACATTTCATCATGAATTGATGCATGTTAATGTGATTTCAAAACTGACTCCGAACATCGATGGAAAACTCGATGAATGGACCAAGTGTATTCCTCAGCCCGTAACATCAGGTAAGTCAAGCATTTCGGTTACCGAAGCTGCATGGTATCCCTTTAAGGAATTCGATAAAAAAGCCGAAGGCATGGCCAATGGTTATTTGGCTTATGATGATCAGTATTTCTATTTTGCGGCCAAGGTGGCCGATAATACGCCCCATGCCGGCACCTATCGCTTTGAAACCCGTAATGACGAAGAATTTTTCTATCCCGATCTGGCTTATAAGCCCGATGCCAATCTGTCGTTTCGTAAAAAGGATGGGAAACGGGATGTCGGTGAGAATGATCAATCGGCTTTGCAGAATCCAAATGGACCGGGCCGGCTAATGCAATACTGGGAGCCCGATGAGAACAACATTGGATTTGGGATCGACCTGAACCTTCCGACAGATAAAACAACCAGGGTTGCATTTTACCTTCCAAATGTGGAAACGAACCATACGGAAGTTGAATTCCGGGATTTGAATACTAATACTTTGATAACATCGTATAATTGTGATAAACTTTGGGACGGCTGTTACCTTATTTGTGAACTTTCAGGCAATGTAAGAGTTACGTTAAAAGGAAATTGGTGGTATAATGTAAAATTAGCTGGAGTTTTTATTGATAAAACCTCAACTATTGTCAATGGCTCAACCTCAGCCTTTGTGGTTAGGGAGGATTTTGATACCAAAGGAAACTGGAACGGAATTTATGGTAAAGATGGATTTTGGGTTTTTGGTAGCGAACCTAATTTGCCGGAGGGAATTACTGTAAAAGCTACAGATAACAATGTGTTGATTCCATTGAAATGGCCGGCAGGTGTTCGTCATTTCTCGTACCGTAAAGACCCAGTGTTACCGGATAACAGCGCTGGAATGGGCTTTGCAACAGATAATGTACAGATTGCTTTCAATGTAATTCCGATCGGTGATGATGACTATGGATCGATACCCAAGGGAACGATGCCCAAATATGTTGGTTACAAGTGTACCGATTATGAATATGCACTCAATCAGGTTGCACCTCAGTATGGCGGTGGAACTGAAATATGGCGATTGCTTGTTCCCGGAATGCCGGAAAAACATTTTTATCCACGTCAGCCCAAGTCACCCTATGATGGTCCGGTGAAAAATGGAAAACTTGCCATTACTCATGAAGTTAGCACCCGAATAACGGAGTGTGCAATTCCATGGAGTGAATTACCCGATGTTAAAAAAGCGCTTGACACTGGAAAAACCATTAAATTCTCATTTAGAATCAACGACAATGGAAATATGGGTAATTGCATGGAGCTGGCTCGTGAAAGGAGCGTTTCTAAAAAGAATTCACATGCATTTCACGCTTCATGGAAAGAGCATTGGGCCAATGAAGTGGAATTTGCATTTGAATAAAATACGAATTACACGAATTGAAACGAATTACACGAATTGAAGATCAATGTTGAACAGTTTGATCATTGTTATAGTGTTCTTCTTTTTTTTCTTATAAATCACTGTTTTTGCATAAGTTGAGATAGTAACTATAAAATAGAATTAAACAGAATGGAAGATGCTTAAAAATTTAAACAAACTAAGGCTAAATATAAAATGCAGTCTCACCAAAAGATGGTTGATCATATTGAAATGGAACCTGATCCTGTTGGGTTTTATTTCCATGGCATTGCATGAGGGTAGTTTATCGAAAACAAAGATTACCATACCGCCCAATCAGACAGGTTTATTGACTCAAACCATCCAAAATGCCATTAATTTATGTGCCGAAAAGGGTGGAGGCATGGTTCTTTTTCCTGCAGGAAAATACATCAGTGGAGGATTGGAATTGAAAAGCAAGGTGACCCTTCAACTCGAAAAAGGAGCTGTCCTTCAGGGTAGTGACAGGTATACAGATTATAAAAATGATGCATTTATTTTTGGTAAAGATCTTACTGATATAGGCATTATGGGCGAAGGAATCATTGACGGCGTAGATTGCTTTAATCCCAAAGGAGAGGAAGGTTTTCGGGGACCACATTGCATAAGGTTGATCAATTGTAGGAAGATTTCGCTGGAAGGTTTTACCATCAGAAATTCGGCCAACTGGGCCATTAACTGCCGGTATTGTTCTAATGCAAAGGTTGACAAAGTTTTCATCCGTGGCGGACACGATGGACTGCATACCCGTTTCTGTAATGATTTCACAGTGACCAATTGTGATTTTCGCACCGGAGATGATGCTTTTGCCGGAAACGACAATCGTGACTTTGTAGTAACCGATTGCAAAATAAATACTTCATGCAATGGGTTTCGGATGGGATGTTATAATTTTACCGTTAAACGCTGCCAGCTTTGGGGACCTGGTGAGTCGTTTCATAAAATTCAGAAGCGCAACAATATGCTTTCAGCCTTTGTACACTTCTCTCCAAAAGATGAAAATCCAAAATTGCTGAGTGGAAATTGGTTGATTGAAGATGTAAAAATTGACAATGTCGATCAGGTTTATGTCTTCAATTATTTAGATGGTTTATGGCAGACCGGGCAGCCTGTTAAATCTGTTCAATTCAAAAACATAAAGGCAACCGGAGTCTTGGGCGCTTTCAATATTATTGGTGATACGGGTTTGAAATTCAATTTGAATATTGAAAACTCATCTTTCAGCTTCCGAGAAGGTACTGATTATAAGGGAGATAAATTCGAAGGATCAAAGCTCATGTCACCTTCACTATTCAATGCAGTTAATTTTGACCGGATCACGCTGCACAAGGTCACCTTTAAAAAATCAGGTACTTCGTCGATTCTTAATTGCAACTCAGGAAAATCAATAGATCTGGATGACGTTAACTTTATAACGGGAAATAGTTCAGTACCTTATTCCATTGAGAATGTAGAGGATGTACATAAGAAAAACATTGAAGTTAATAATCAAACAAGATGAAAATAGAAGCAATGAATACTTTGAAAAGTTAATAGATCATTGAATCGCCCAAGTTGGATGGAATTAATTCTACCTTTGATGCTCAAAATATGTAAAATAATATTAACAACAATGTTTTTACGAGACTTATTCAGCATATCGAAAATTTTATTTTTTAACACACTTACAATAAGATGCTTAACCGTATTGATGACTTTAGAAAGCACATTTAAAATCTTACGGAATAATCTTTTGAATTACTGATTTATAGGTTCTTATCCTAATTGATTCTTACCTATTATTCGTTTATTTATTTGATAGTCAAATGTTTAAACTGAAATGTGCCGAACCATAGCAATACGATAGAATATTAATATATTTTTTTAATAAAGTCAATAATTACATGAAGTTAGCAAACATTCAGGTTACAGCATTTTCAGACACCAAAACCCATTACGAGATACTCGATGGTCTTCGTGGTTTAGCTGCAATAATGGTGGTAATGTTCCATCTATTCGAAGCTTTTGCCGGAGGAAGTCATATAAAACAAATAATGAATCACGGTTATCTTGCTGTAGATTTCTTCTTCTTACTATCCGGATATGTTATTGGATATGCTTATGATGACCGTTGGGGTAAAATGTCAATTGGTAGTTTTTTCAAACGCCGTTTAATTCGGTTGCATCCTATGATCATAATGGGAATGATTATTGGAGCTTTAGCCTTTTATTTTCAAGCCTCCGATATTTTTCCAATAATTGAAACTGTACCTGTTTGGAAAATGTTACTTGTTATGTTGATTGGTTTTACATTAATCCCTATTTTACCATCAATGGATATTAGAGGCTGGCAGGAAATGCATCCACTGGATGGACCGGCCTGGTCGCTATTCTTCGAGTACATTGCAAATATCCTATATGCCCTTTTTATACGGAAGTTCTCCAATATTGCACTTTCCATATTGGTATTTATAGCAGGCTGCGCGCTTATACACCTTGCTGTAACAAGTCCTAATGGCGATTTAATTGGAGGTTGGTCTGTTGATTCAACCCAACTCCGCATAGGGTTTACCAGATTAATGTATCCCTTTTTTGCCGGCCTCTTAATTTCACGAATTGCAAAAGTTAGGCACATTAACCACGCATTCTTGTGGTGCAGCATATTAATTATTGGGGTTCTTTCAATTCCAAGAATTGGTGGAACTGAAAATTTATGGATGAATGGTCTTTATGATTCCTTAACTATTATCTTTATATTTCCTCTAATTGTTTACCTTGGAGCATGCGGCGAAGTGAATGGAAAAATAACGTCGGGTATAAGCAAATTTCTGGGTAATATTTCTTATCCTTTATACATCATACATTATCCTCTAATATATATATTTACTGCATGGGCAGTTGATAATAAAATTACTCTGCAGTATGGATGGCTAATTGGACTTTTTGTTTTAGTTATAAGTATATTCATTTCTTTTATCTGTGTAAAACTATATGATATACCTTTAAGAGCTTGGTTAACCAGACATTTAATAACTAAAAGACAAATTTAAATTACTATTTAAGTTGCAAATAATTGGATAAATATGAATCCAACTTCTCCAATTGGTATATAATATAGACCGATCTTGATATTGTCGGTTTGGTAGGGGCGGCCCTGTGTGACCGCCCTCCTGAATGCCTATCCTGTTGTGGAAATGAAACAGATAGATAGGTAAAAGGGGGGCAACGTGGATGGGAAAAAGGGTGCCGTTTGATTAAATAATGATTCAAAATCTCACCATATCCTCCTCCTTTTTCCTTTTGAGAATAAATGTTGGAATTGTAAATATTATTTATTATCTTAGTAAAGTTTAACCAACCAGCTTTCAGGAAGGATATGCGTAGGCATGTACATCAGGAATTCAATTTAATTGCATTGATTGTTAGATTATTAAATGAAGTCTATTTCCAGGTCTTGTTGTGAAATGATGATCCCCTTTGTCATTGAAGTGGAATTCCACTATAATAATCAGAAGAAATTGAAAATAATTCAATCCAAACTAAAGGAAGCAAAAAGAAAAATAAAGGAAATGGGAATCAGGGCTCAATATGCCCGGGATCTTTATAACCAGCACCTGGATATAGAGCTTAAAAAAGTAGATGATGGTCAGGATTTCAATATTCCTGTGATAATGGATGTCACTATTTCATCAATTTTCAAAGAAAAAATAGAAAGAATAGGAGTTATTGAGGGTGAATACAATGAATTGGATCATGTAGAATGTGCTTTGATAAATGCTCAAAAAGCTGGTGAAGAATTCATTGTATGGACCATTTTTTATTCCGAATTGGAATTTATGAAGGGGGAGATTAAGGAGAGTATGAACGTTGATCAGAAATATGAACTTGCTGAAAATACGATCAAGGAAACTCCTTTTGAGGAGGAACCATTTGAGGAAGAAAATAGGCAATACACCCAAGATTGGCAGCGTATATTTAAAGATCAGAAAGCATTTAAGATATTCGAATACCTTCAGGATAATCTGGTCACTGAAAAGAACCAATCGGCAGATTATACCTTTATCTTCAGGCGGTTGCAAAGAGATGAATACATTTATGATGATGTTAAAGAAAAGTCATTTAGAGATTACCTATCTCGTAATTTTGAAATTGAACTGGATTATAAACTTAAACCTGAGGGGTATAACATTACAGATTCGAAAGGAAAAATTTATTCAAATGCCATAAGGTCGTCCAGGTGAGCTGGTGACTCCAAGTCGCCTGCTCACTAAGCTTTGAACCCAAGTCACCTGCTCAATAAGATTTGACAATTTTAAGTGTATGAAATCAAATTGGGCACAATGAAGGTGGGGAATATATTCTTTAACATCAGAGGAAATTCCATTTATGAGTATAAAATTGACAGCTGTCAATATTGTCAATATTGTCAATATCGTAGGGGCGGCCCTGTGTGGCCGCCCTCCTAAATACCAACACTGATTTGGAAATGAATAAGATGGATAGATAAAAATGGCGGTCACGTGGATAGGAAAAAGGGCGGCCACGTGGATAGGAAAAAATGGCGGTCACGTGGATAGAAAAAATGGTGGTCACGTGGATAGATAAAAAGGGCGGTCACGTGGATAGATAAAAAGGGCGGTCACGTGGATAGGAAAAAGGGCGGCCACGTGGATAGGAAAAAGGGCGGCCACGTGGATAGATAAAAAGGGCGGTCACGTGGATAGAAAAATGGCGGTCAAGTGGATAGAAAAAATGGCGGTCACGTGGATAGAAAAAATGGCGGTCACGTGGATAGAAAAAATGGCGGCCCGATGGACAGGAAAAAGGGCGGTCACGTGGATAGAAAAAATGGCGGTCACGTGGATAGATAAAAAGGGCGGTCACGTGGATAGATAAAAAGGGCGGTCACGTGGATAGAAAAAATGGCGGTCACGTGGATAGGGAAAAATGGCGGCCACGTGGATAGGAAAAAGGGCGGCCACGTGGATAGATAAAAAGGGCGGTCACGTGGAGAGAAAAAATGGCGGTCACGTGGATAGGAAAAAATGGCGGTCACGTGGATAGGAAAAATGGCGGTCACGTGGATAGAAAAATGGCGGTCACGTGGATAGAAAAAATGGCGGTCACGTGGATAGAAAAAATGGCGGTCACGTGGATAGAAAAATGGCGGTCACGTGGATAGAAAAAAAGGGCGGTCACGTGGAGAGAAAAAATGGCGGTCACGTGGAGAGAAAAAATGGCGGCCACGTGGATAGGAAAAAGGGCGGCCACGTGGATAGGAAAAAGGGCGGCCACGTGGATAGAAAAAATGGCGGTCACGTGGATAGATAAAAATGGCGGTCACGTGGATAGATAAAAATGGCGGTCACGTGGATAGGAAAAAGGGCGGCCACACAGGGCCGCCCCTACACTAATAAATTTTATAAAAAACTGCACCTATTGTTATTCTTTTTTTTTACTTTTATGTCAAAAATTTCTTCAACAGGGAGGATAATATTTACTGAACAGGTGACTCCCGATTATTCGGGATCACCAACTCAGTTGCTCAGTTCCATTTATTTTTAATCACAATCTTATGGAAGAATACATAATTACGATGGAGGATTTAGGACGCTTTTCGGAGTCCCAGTTAGAAGAGATATTTGAACAGCATGACAGGATCGAGGAACGATTGAAAGTTCAGGATGTCCAATTCAGAAGTTTATGGGATGCCTATAAGTCCATTGGAATCACCGATCCGAATTGTTTCAAGAATCTCCTTGAGCCAATCCGGGTAAAGATAAGGGAAACAAAGAGTGAGGCCCCCTATTGGGATAAATACAAACAAACCAATGATGAACTCAACCGGTTACTGGGACTTTTAAAGAATAAGGACAATGAGTTGAAAGTGCTGAAAGATACTGAGAAAGTCATTGTTGACCTGGTGACGCTTTTAAATTTTCAGTGGGAGGTACTGGGATTAAACCTGGGATCCATCTGCGATCAAATACAGGTCAGCAGAGAAACTGAACGCGCTAAAATGAAGGAATACTGGGACAATGAACCAACACTTAAAGATATTCCAAACGGTATGGAAATTAGACAGGCTTTTGCCTACGAACAGCAGGCGTTGATTCAACAGCAAATTGATTTGATGGAAACTGAACAACAAATACTGACACAAATGGAATTTGTTTGTGATGAAAGAGACCGTATATTTCCCATTTCATCAGGGCTGTTTCTAAAATAGTGAAAGGGTAGGGCTATTGCTGAGGTAGTGACGGGACGCAACAGAGAAAATTACTGCGGGGTGACTACTCTTCAACAAAGGATTTGGGTTTATGATATATTTAAAAAAGGTAAACAATGTCACACAGGGTATTACACAGAGTCACACGGTGTAAAAAAAACTGTGTTACATTGTGTATCATCGACTTTATCCTGAACCTGGGAAAAGGATTCTCTTTTATTGGTAATCAATACAAGATAAATGTCGAAAAGAAAGAGTTCTTTATCGACCTACTCTTTTATAACCGTGAGCTGCAAGCCTTGGTTATTATTCCTTTAATCATTAATCGCTCTGAGTTCTCCTGCTTAGATAGCCAGGCTATTTGAAACTGGATACGAGGCATTTCAAAGCACCACCAAACTCTCAGTGAGTGTAAGGTGAGCATTGGTGGAGCATAGTGAGAACAATGTTAGTGAGCAGTTTCTATCCCGGCGTGGGAGGCAGAAAGACACATTACCTTCTTCTGCAATAAAGGCCTGATCTTTAGGGAACAGTGAGGCTACTAATATTAATCAGACGAAAACGAAGAGTGAGAATGAACAAAATTTCCGACAGTTCCGACAGTTCCGACAATTCCGACAATAGGCATTTTCATCCAATACAGTTCAATTATTTGTTAATAAAAGTTGTCTGTTCTAATTTACCGAACTCTTTCGTAGGTTAAAATTACACACTGTCGGAACTGTCGGAATTGTCGGAACTGTCGGAATTGACGGCGACCTCTATCGTAGAATATTGCCAATTAGCGGAGTTGATTAATTTTGTGGATGAAAACTCAACTTAGCCTGTCACTGGGATATAGTTTTAGTAAATTATCAGTCAGGAGTTTAAATGCAATCCCGAGTACTCGGGATATGGAACCTGATATCGGAATAAAAAGGGCAAAATTCAATCTATCGAATAGGCCAGGTGAAATAATAAGTATTCGAAATGTGAGTATAAATACAATATCTGAGATCAATGATTTTGTTATTTCATTAAATGAAGTTGATAAGATGTATAATTATTCCAAGATAGATAAAATTTTAGTTGAATTATTCAAAAAGGCAAAGTTATTTGAGATTTGCATAGAGCATTTAAAAAGAGCTTGAGCAAATAAGTTCATTTTCAGATATTTGTGATTTTGTTATTTCATTGAAATGAAATAATTGATAGAGTTTTTGATTATTCAGACATACGTAAAATTTTAGTTGAATTATTCAAAAAGGCATTTGACTTTGAGATTTGCATAGAGCATTTAAAAAGAGCTTTAGTAAATAAGTTCATTTTCAGATATATATATGATTTTGCTATTTTATTCAATGAAGTTGATAATTTGTATGATTTCTGCAATAAATCACCAAATCCTCAATATACTGCATCACGAATTAGAAACACGAATACGGGTTGAACTACAAAATTATTCAGATGGTTTTTTTCGTTAATCGCCCAGAGTTCTCATGGTTAAATAGCCAAACCTGTTAAACCTGCTTACAAGTCATTTCAAAGCACAACCCAACTCACAGAGAGCATAGTGAGAAAGTTGTTGGAGCGCACTGAAAAGATTGAAACTATATTCCGACTAACAGCTAAATTATTACATATAATTTGGCACCAATCCCCCTTTGCTTCCTCAAACGAATAACTTTTGAAATGACAGCCAAATAACCACCAACTATGCATGGATAAACAGAAATAGCTTTATGATGGTCCACTTCCATTTCTAAACTATTTACATATTCTGGGCGAAAATAAATAAGATAAGCTAAAATTAGAAATAAGATAACCTGAAAGGCAGTAATCTGATTTTGACTTTAAAATTATATAAAATTCTAATTCGTAATTCATTTTATAAATTATGTATGTTGCTTGATATCAATTTAATACATAATATAATTAGAATATTCTAATTTAGAATGATTATAAACTAGAAAATGTTCATAATAAATGTAGAATAACTATGAATATCTGAATCTAATATTATACATTAGTACCCACTAAACAGAGCTCTTAATTACTAACATTTGAACCTATGAATTACTACATTCAAGTCCTCAAAAAGTACGCTGAATTCAATGGCCGTGCAAGGCGCATACAAATACAGTTATCAAAATAGTAAAACTTTAAAGATATTAATTTCAAAAATAAATGTATGAATGAAGAAATTCAAGCTTTTACAGATGTACTTGCATTTTATGACCAGATAAATGGTCATAGTAATATATTAGACATAAGAAAATTCGATGAAGTAAATGAGCTATCTCATTCATTTATGAAGATATTCAAGGATGAGGAAAGTAAATTGCCCTATCACATCAACATTTTAGATTTATTGTGGGCGAATGAAAATGCTCATAGCAGGATATTTGCAGAATTACTAAAGCAGAAAAGTGGGAATAGGTATGACATCCTGAATAGATTTTTAGAATATTTGGCTGATATTAATCCAAACTTTAAACATAAAGTGCAGAAACCTAGAATCACTTCTGAAAAGGATCGGATTGATTTATTGGTTTTAGACAAAGAATTCGCTTTAATTATTGAAAACAAAATTCATTGTGCTGTAGACCAAGGTTCTCAAATTGCCCGGTATATCGAGAAAGTAAAAGAGAAAGGCTACAAGAGCAGCCAGATATATGTTATTTATTTGACAAGGTATGAAAATAAAAAGCCTGAAGATCAAAGCTGGAAACTTTATGAAGTTGATTATAAGGAGGATTTTGCAGATAGATACTTCTCATTATCATTTAAGGAAGATGTGTTGCCTTGGCTTACAAACTATGTACTTCCAAACTGTACGGTAAAGGAACCATTTAGAAACGTTCATGCCCAAATCGGGAGATTTCTATCAACACATCAAGGTCCATTATTGATACAAGATAATGGGAACACAACAAGCCCCAACATTTTTGGAGATGCAACCAATAATGAAAGCTGGATTAAATTGCCTTAAATAAATCCTATTAGTTGTAAGATATAAGGGTTCAAACTGCATTGGTTTGGACCTTTTTTTTCAATAATAGGGCCAACCTTACTATTTTTGAGCAAAATGGTAGTAGGAAATTGCTTATTCAAGCAGATCTGTAACATTATTCGGTTACTACGAATATTTTAATAAATTACAAAATACATATAATCAGCTGTATATGTATTTTGTAATTTATTTGTAGATAATATACAAAGAAATATATTTATTTTTTTCTTGCATGTATGAAATATAATGTCTACTCTTGTTGTATCAATTTTAAACTTCAATTTGAAAACAACCTTAGAACATATCGCCAGCATCCAGACAGGAGTTTTTGCAAAGCCAGCTGCAAACGGGGAAATCGTATATTTGCAAGCCAGGTACTTTAATGAAGGCGGACAGCTTAACAGCTTACTGCATCCTGACTTGAAAGCGGACGATGTAAATGCAAAACATATTTTAAAACCAGGTGATGTATTGTTTGCAGCCAAAGGTACTAAAAACTTTGCGGCAGTAATTGAAGATGACCAATTGCCATTGGTAGCTTCAACCTCCTTTTTTGTTATCCGCTTAAAAGATAACAAGGTATTACCTGAATACCTTGCCTGGTTTATGAACAACGCGGGGACTCAACAATTTCTGAAATCAACCGCTCTTGGATCTTCCATAGCATCTATTTCAAAAGGGGTTCTTGAAAAACTTGAAGTGCTGGTTCCATCTATTCAAACACAACATTCCATTTTAAGCATTAACAGCCATCGGAACAAGGAAAAACAATTGAGGCAGAAAATTGAATCGCTTCAGGAAATCATTATTCAAAAAAAAATAATCAACGCAATAAAATAATATGACCAAGAAAATTACCCAGTCAGACATTAACAGTGCAGTTTGGAAGGCTTGCGACACTTTTCGCGGAAGCATTGACCCAAGTATATACAAGGATTATGTGTTGACCATGTTGTTTGTAAAATACCTCAGCGATGTGCATGACGATAAATATGAAACGCATCTGGCCAAATACAGTGGCGACATGGAGAGAGCTGAAAGAGCGATGAAGCATGAACGCTTTGTGGTACCTGCAAACAGTCAATTCAATTATTTATATGAACATAGAAATGAACTCAATATAGGTGAGTTGATTGATATTGCATTGGAAGATTTGGTGGAAGCGAACCGTGATAAACTCTACAGTGAAGACGGTGCAGGAATATTCCAGAATATCAATTTCAACAGCAGTGTGCTGGGGGATACAAAAGATAAGAACACACGACTAAAGAACCTGCTGCTTGATTTCAATCAAGATAAATTGGATCTGCGTCCATCACACCTTGAAGGCACTGATATTATTGGAGGCGCTTACATGTTCCTGATTGAGAATTTTGCCAGCGATGCAGGAAAGAAGGCCGGGGAGTTTTTCACACCGAAAGAAGTTTCTACTCTTATTGCCAAGCTCACTAAATCAAAGCCGGGATCAAGGATCTGTGACCCCACCTGTGGTTCTGCTTCCTTGTTGATCAAAGCCGGGGAAGAAGTGGGTTCATCTAATTTTTCGCTTTACGGTCAGGAAGCCAACGGAAGTACCTGGGCCCTGGCAGTGATGAATATGTTTTTGCATGGTTTCGACAATGCCACCATTCGCTGGGGAGACACCATACGCAACCCGAAACTGAAAGAGGGCGATGCACTGATGAAGTTTGATACGGTGGTGGCAAATCCGCCATTTTCTTTAGACAAGTGGGGAAAGAGTGATGACAAGGAAGAAAACAAATCGGCAGACAGCTTTGACCCTGAGTCGGACAAATACAACCGTTTTTGGAGAGGTACTCCGCCAAAGAGCAAGGGCGATTGGGCATTTATCAGCCACATGATTGAAACAGCTTATGAAGGCAAAGGTAAAGTGGGGGTGGTTGTTCCTCATGGGGTATTGTTCCGCGGAGCCAGTGAAGGAAAAATTCGCCAGAAAACCATTGAGGAAAATATTCTGGAAGCTGTTATTGGATTACCAGCAAACTTATTTTTCGGCACAGGTATTCCGGCTGCCATTTTAATATTCAACAGAGGCAAAGTTGGAACTACCGATGTGTTGTTTATTGATGCCAGTAAGCAATTTGAATCTGTTAAGAACCAAAATAGACTACGACCCACTGACATTGATCACATCGTTGATACTTACCGCAACTTCAATGAAGGCAAACTAAAAACAGGAGTCGTGGAAGATAAATTCAGCTATGTAGCCACCTTTGAAGAGATACAGGAAAATGATTTTAACCTGAATATTCCCCGTTATGTTGACACTTTCGTGGAGGAAGCAGAAGTGGATATTGCTGAAGTGCAAATAGAAATTGACAAATTGGAGGTAGAATTGAAAACTGTACAAGCAGAATTGAACTTGTACCTGAAAGAACTTGGAGTTTAATAATTTGGACAAGATGGAAAATGAAAATATTCCTAATTTGATGCCTGGATTCGAATCTATCAAGCATACTGATGAAGCAGGTAAAGCTTTCTGGAAGGCAAGAGACCTCTCAAATATTTTAGGATATGCAGAATATAGAAACTTTAAGCCAATCATTGAAAAAGCAATGGAGGTTTGCCGCAATAATGCAAACTCAATAGCTGACCA
>Ga0123339_10000132_pt1 | contig 72350 bp, 59 predicted proteins | sample lystaG_FD_89956 | JGI IMG/M metagenome (GOLD analysis project Ga0123339, IMG submission 89956) | Glacier valley bacterial and archeal communities from Borup Fiord, Nunavut, Canada, to study Microbial Dark Matter (Phase II) -... | ecosystem: Environmental > Aquatic > Freshwater > Ice > Glacier ...
ATTTCAATTTCCTTAATGCTTAAAATGCTACTTTTAGCATATATTTAAGATTTGTAGTTACTCAATCCGCGACCTTCCCGATATTTATCGGGACGCTCTAACCAGCTGAGCTACCTCGCCATTTTTTTCCATTTATTTTAAACCACGACCTGGTCCTAATTCGTAGTTTTTTTTGCTCAAAGAAATCAACCATTGTTTCCTTTTTAGCGGTTGCAAATATAGTACTTTATTGTTTAAGCCGACATCTGAAGTGCGAATTATTTCTTTTATTTATTGGCCTTTCATTTTTCATGTTTTGGTTTGTAATTTTTAATCCCTATCTTGCACAAAATCAAAATTTAAGAATGGCTGAAAAATCGAAGTTGCATTTGGAATACACTATGAATTGTTCTCCCAAAGTGTTGTTTAACAGGTTAAGCACTGCTTCCGGACTCTGTGAATGGTTTGCCGATGATGTTCGTGTCAAAGGAAATTTCTTCACTTTTGTATGGGACGAAACAGATCAGGTGGCCGAAAAGAAAAATCACAAGGAAAATAAAATGGTCCGTTACGAGTGGAGAGACGAAGAGGAAAAGGACGCCAACTATTTTGAATTTATTATTGCTCAGGATGACCTTACCAATGATGTTTCTCTTTTGATTAACGATTTTGCATTTAAAGACGAGATGGAATCAACAACTGATTTGTGGAATTCGCAGGTTACCCGTTTGAAACAACTTCTTGGTTCATGACACTTTAATTTTGTTGGAGTTCCGAAATAGAATATGGGGTTTTAATGTAAGCGAAAAGAACCATCATTTTGTCATATTATTCAACGTGTTGCATGTTATTTGATCTCATTTTTTTCGATACTTGTAATTAATTCATTTTCACTTGGCACTTTCCCTTTTTAATTCTTCAAAATACTTTAGTTTTGTATTCGTTAATTTGGCATGATAAATAATGAAGCGATTACACAAATTTATTATCAGTAGTTTTCTGGGTCCATTTTTTATGACCTTTTTTATATGCATTTTCATACTGCTGATGCAGTTTCTATGGAAATATATCGATGAACTGGTGGGTAAAGGTCTGGATTGGAAAATTGTATCCGAATTATTGTTATATGCTTCATTCGGTCTGGTACCGCTAGCTTTTCCGCTTGCCATGCTCCTGGCTTCTATTATGACTTTTGGCAATATGGGCGAAAATTACGAGCTCGTAGCCATGAAAGCATCCGGGATTTCCTTATTCCGTATTATGCGGCCCCTGATGGTCATTACCATTATTCTGACCATGACTGCATTCTATTTTTCCAACAATATCCTCCCCAAGACCAACCTTAAATTCTATTCTCTGCTCTACAGCGTTAAACGTCTAAAGCCGGAAATGATCGTAAAGGAGGGGGTATTCTCGAACGATATGGACAATTACAGCATAAAAGTGGAACGTAAAGGACGTGACAATAATATGTTGTATGGTCTGATGATTTACAACCACGCTGACCAAGATGGAAATTCAACAGTGACAGTTGCCGATTCGGGGAAAATGGAAATAATTGAACTTGCTGCAAATAAACAGTTTATGACTGTAACCCTTTTTAACGGACACAGTTATACCGATGAAAAGGAGAATAGATCAGCAACTGGAAGGCGATTTCCCTTCAGACGTGAGTCTTTTGAAAAGGAAGTGATCAATATTAGTATGTTGGGTTTTGAATTTGACAGATCTGATGATAAATTATATGCAGGTGCCTCACGTATGTTGAATACCAGTCAATTGAAGTATGCCGGCGATTCTACATTTCGCGAATATAAAACAATGATTTGGCGGTTTGTGACCTCACTGAATTACCAAAAAGATGTACAAAAACAAGTTGCTTACCTGGCAATGCCGAAGGATACTTTGAGGAAAGATCCGAAACTCAAACCGGATTCTTTGGTTAATATCGACCATGTATTTTCTAATTTAAGCACTTTTGAAAAAGAAGAATTGTTCCAGAAGACTATTTCAAATGTTCGCAGCAACTCCCAGATAATTTCCCAGCAGATGGACGATATGTATAACCGGAAAAAGTATGTGAACAACTTCCCCATGGAGTGGCACCGTAAATATACACTTTCACTTGCTTGTATCATTTTCTTCTTTATCGGTGCGCCTCTTGGAGCTATCATCCGCAAGGGAGGCTTGGGTATGCCGGTTGTTGTTTCGATTGTCATGTTTATTTTCTATTATATATTGATGATTACAGGCGAGAAATTTGCACGTGAAGATGCATGGTCAATGATTGGAGGTATGTGGTTCTCCTCTTTGGTTTTTCTGCCGCTTGGTATATGGCTGACTTACAAGGCAGCTACCGATTCAGGAATAATGAGTTTAGAGAGTTATCAAATATTCTTTAAGAAGCTGATTAATTCAGTATTTTTAAAGCATAAAAAAAATGAAATTTAGTCCGATGCGTATACTCCAGTTGATGAATAAGGTGCCATGGCCCCCAAATGACGGTGGTGCCATTGCTTGTCTGAATATGACAAAGGGATTCTTTATGTTGGGTCATGAAGTGACTGTGCTGAGCATGAATACTGCTAAACATCATATCAATCTTAAAGATATGCCTTCCAGTATCCGCAACCAGGCTGATTTTCATCTGGTCGATGTTCCTGCTAATATACATTGGCTGGAAGCTGCAATGAATCTGCTGTTTTCCGATTTGCCTTACAATGCTCAACGGTTTATCTCCGACGACTTTAGCGAACAACTGGCTCAACTTTTATCAGTGCGATCATTCGACGTGATACAACTTGAAGGCTTATACCTCTGTCCTTATATTCCTATTATTCGTAAATATTCGAAGGCCTTGATTGTTTACAGGGCACACAATATAGAGTACGAAATATGGGACCGTACAGCCAAATTGTCTAATGGATGGCGTTCAAAATACCTGCACAATCTATCCAGACGTATCAAAAAGTTCGAAATAAGTTATCTGAATGCTTATGACTTGCTGGTTCCCATAACCGATCGCGACGGGATCATCCTTGATACTCTGGGCAATGTTAAACCGCGCCACACTTCTCAAACAGGCATTGATTTTGCTTCATTGGTACCAACGGCCAAAAAACTCGAATTCCCATCCCTGTTTCATATAGGGGCTTTAGACTGGTCGCCGAATCAGGAAGGATTAATCTGGTTTTTTGATCATTGCTGGCCAAAACTTCATACTGAAAATCCAAACCTAAAGTTCTATCTGGCAGGCAGAAATGCTCCTCAATGGCTCGAACGTCGGTTCAAACTTGATGGGGTGGTGTATTTGGGTGAAATTGAAGATGCTTACAAATTTATCAATTCAAAAGCGATAATGGTTGTTCCACTTTTCTCTGGAAGTGGTATGCGGATAAAGATTATTGAAGGAATGGCGCTCGGTAAACCCATTGTCACAACAGACATCGGCACTGAGGGTATCCCAACAGTAGATGGTCGTAACATCATGATTGCCAATGATGCAGATCAGTTTATTGCATCTATCACCCGATTGATCAACAACAGGGCTTTGTTTGATGAGATTGGAAAAAATGCCATTGGTTTTATTCAGGAAAAATTTGACAACCTGGCACAGGCAGGTGCTCTGATCAACTTTTATAAAAAACAACTTTAATGTTGGAAATAACTTTCTGGATACTGTTTTTGGTGGTGGTCTATACCTTTGTCGGATATGCCGTTCTGCTATCCCTTTTTCTTTATTTAAAGAAAGCTTTTTTTTCTGAGAAATCCAGAATTTTGCCGCCCTATTCCTCTCTGCCTGAGGTATGTCTGTTTGTAACTGCATTCAATGAATCTGATTATGTGGAGGCAAAAGTGAAAAATATGTTGTCACTCGATTATCCTTCCGAAAAAATTCAATACCTTTGGATCACTGATGGTTCTGATGACGGTACGCCCGAAAAACTCAGGCAGTATTCCAATATGGAAGTTCATCATCTTCCTGAGCGAAATGGTAAAATACATGCCATGAACCGCGGTATACAGTTCGTCAAAGCTCCCATAGTGATCTTTTCCGACAGCAATACCATATTATGCCGGGAGGCTATTTCGATTATGGTCCAAACTTTCCTCGATCCTCGGGTGGGTTGTATCGCCGGCGAAAAACGGATTGTCACCAATAAATTGGACAGCGCTGCCGGTTCGGGTGAAAATCTTTACTGGAAATTCGAGTCTTGGGTCAAACGGATGGATAGTGAACTTAATTCAACTATTGGGGCTGCCGGAGAATTGTTTGCAATTCGTACTTCTCTTTATAATGAAGTGGAAAAGGATACCATACTCGACGATTTTGTAATTTCACTCCGCATAGCTGAAAAAGGTTATAAAATAGCTTATACTCCTGATGCTTACGCTATTGAAACTGCTTCAGTAGACGTTTCTGAAGAACTAAAACGTAAAGTAAGGATTGCGGCAGGAGGTTTACAAACATTTTTCAGGCTTAAGGAATTGTTAAATCCATTCCGCTATGGGTGGCTTTCAATTCAATATATATCTCACAAAGTATTGCGATGGACCATTGCCCCCATTGCATTGTTCGGCATGTTTTTTGTTAATTTCATTATTATTCTGAAAGGTCAAACCAATGAAGTCCCCTTATTTTATTGGATATTTTTCTGTCTGCAAGCATTTATGTACCTGCTCGCTATTGTAGGATGGGGCCTCGAACATTGGAAAATCCGTTTCAAAATATTGTTTGTTCCATACTATTTTACAGCTATGAATTATGCTGGCTTGCGCGGTTGGGTGCGCTTTCTGAAAGGAAGGCAGTCGGTCAATTGGGAAAAATCAAAAAGAGCCTGAGCAGAGATCTTTGTCTGTTGCTCGATATTTTTAGTTATTTTTGCAGTGTTATTTGAAAATCATTATTGTGAAATGGCAGAATTTGAACTGAATACTATTCTTGAAGCTGTTGAAGCTATCAAAAAAGGAGATATGGTCATCGTTGTTGATGACGAAGATCGTGAAAATGAGGGCGATTTTGTTGCCGCTGCTGAAAAAGTTACCCCTGCAATGGTCAATTTTATGACTACAATCGGCCGAGGACTGATGTGTGCACCGATTACAGAAGAACGAGCCAACGAACTCGAACTTGAAATGATGGTTGGTAACAATACATCGACGCATGAAACACCATTTACCATATCAGTTGATTTACTTGGAAATGGTTGTACAACAGGTATTTCGGCTAGCGATCGTGCAAAAACACTCAATGCATTGGCCAATCCGAAAGTGAAACCCGAAGAGTTGGGGCGTCCTGGTCATATTTTTCCTCTCAGGGCTCGAAGCAGAGGCGTACTGCGCCGTGCAGGCCATACTGAAGCGGCTGTTGATCTGGCACATTTGGCTGGGCTTGAACCTGTAGGTGTTCTGATTGAAATTATGAACGAAGACGGGACCATGGCACGCTTGCCTGAATTAATGGCTCTTTCCAAACGGTTTAATTTGAAAATCGTTTCAATCAAAGACCTGATCACTTTTCGTTTGAAGAATGAAAGTCTGATTGAACGGGGTGACGAAGTTTTTCTACCTACCAAAAATGGCAATTTCAGAATTATTCCCTTCAAGCAATTGTCAAATGGAATTGAACACATCGCTTTAATCAAGGGTGAATGGACTGTTGACGAACCTATTTTGGTACGGGTACATTCATCGTGCATGACGGGTGATATCTTTGGCTCCAAACGTTGTGACTGTGGCGATCAGCTAGATCAATCCCTTGCTATGATTGAGAAAGAAGGCAAAGGGGTATTGGTATATATGCAGCAGGAAGGCCGCGGCATTGGTTTGATGAATAAAATTGCAGCCTACAAATTGCAGGATGAGGGTTATGATACCTATGACGCCAATATTCACCTCGGGTTTGATGCCGATGAACGTGACTATGGGGTGGGGGCACAGATCCTACGCAGTCTCGGCATTACCAAAATGAGGCTGATAACCAACAATCCCATCAAGCGAGTAGGCCTTGAAGCTTACAATCTTGAAATTGTATCTACTGTTAATATTGAAATTGAACCCAACGAGTACAATTTGTTCTACCTAAAGACCAAACGCGATCGTATGGGGCACTTTTTTCAGAAATTTAAATATTAAAAACATTTAAGTAGTGAAGGGGTGACTTCAAGTCACCCCGTCACTCTCAAATAAACACATAATTAAATGGTTCACATAGTTTTAATTTTCTATGTGAACCATTTTTATTTCCTATCAGTTATAGATCCATCAGACACTACTGATACCAAGTTGTTCAGATAGGCGTGCCCGTAAATTCTATCCATAGCCGAATCTCAATTTGTTACAAAATTCAATTTAACAGGCTACCTTTCCATAAATACCTCTGCCCAATTTTATACCTATCGGCTCCATACTAACTCAATATGAACTCCATACCAACTCAATACTAATTCAATACCCAATGGGTATATAATGGGTACATAATGGGTAGATAATGGGTACATTACGGGTTCATGAACCCATTATATACCCATAATAAACCCATTATGAACCCGTTGGGTATTGAGTTCATATTGAGTTGGTATTGAGTTCATATTGAGTTAGTATGCAATTGGTATTGAGTTAGTATAGAATTATTCTATATGATGTATAAGCCTTAGAAGTAGAAATTTATGTTCAAATCGGGAGCAACCCGCGATCTTATCCATACAAGTAGTTGATAAACAATTGACTATGTAATTTGGATGCTTGGTACAATCACCAACCATTGGATCAAAAAAACAGGTCAAAAACCATCTTTTTGAATGATGATTTTTGACCTGTATGTATATATGCAACTGTTTGGCAGATAGCCGAATAGCTTGTTAATCTTTTAAATAATCAATTTTGACCAGATCGTCCCAGATTGGATCTTTCTTGGGAGGTGCAGCCACTATTTTTATAGGTAACTTGGTCACAGGATGGATGAATTCTATTTTACGGGCATGTAAATGGATACCGGCATTCTCATTACTGCGGGCAGCACCGTATTTCAAGTCACCCTTGATATGCAGACCAATACGGTTAAGCTGGGCACGGATCTGGTGATGGCGGCCTGTTTTTAGATCAATTTCGAGCATGTGGTAATGATTGAGGGTCGCAACATGCTTATAATGTAAAATTGCTTCCTTGGAGCCATGACGCTCCTTGTTGTGAGCGTGTGATTTGTTTTTCACCTCATCCTTTACCAGCCAATGGTGCAGTGTTCCTTCTTCAAGCTCTGGAAGTGCATCTACCACAGCCCAGTAAGTTTTTTTCATCGCCTCCTTGTCCTGAAACATTTCGTTCAGTCGGGTCAGACATTTACTGGTACGTGCAAAAAGGATGACCCCACTCGAAGGTCGGTCCAAACGGTGAGGCGAACCGAGATATACATCACCCGGCTTTTTATATTTCACCTTGATGTATTCTTTCACCTTGTCAATCAGGGTTTCATCACCGGTCTTGTCACCCTGAACGATCTCGCCACACGCTTTGTTGATGGCAATGATATGATTGTCTTCGTAAATTACTTCCATTTTTATTTACTGATATATGTATTCTTTATGGTATAATGTAACAGATGCAAGGGGCATGGAGCTAACTAACCGCTCTTTTATAGAAGTCCTTCCACTAAAATATATTCATCTAAATCTTCCCAATGTATCCCTTCACCATCGCCGATAAATCTCCAATTGTTTCTTTGTTCGGGAGTTGCATCCCTCAATGTGGGAAACCAATTTATTGGAACGGAAAGTTCGCGTCCATCATCTAAAACGAGGTACATTTTAATGTCATCGAACCAAATATCGACTGCATTGGTTGATTTATTAATTTGTAAAATGCTCATCCCATTTTGTTTTTAAAAGTTCGATATTATCTAAAACTATTTTTCTAATCTCATCAAAGGTAATGAAATTCTGCTATAAATAATTCAGTTGTTGATAGCAACCAAGTTTTAAGTTCCAAGTTGCATCAAGATCGGCACGCAACTGTATACTGTAAACTGTAAACTTCTAATATTGCTCTTTTTCGTTCGGGAAGTTACTTGATTTTACATCCTGAACGTAGGAGTTAACTGCCCCTTTGATATCAGCAGCCAGGTTAAGATATCTTCTCAGAAAGCGTGGTGAGAAGGCTTGAGTTATTCCTAACATATCATGAATTACGAGTACCTGTCCATCGACTCCCCCGCCAGCACCAATACCGATGATTGGTATTTTGAGCGCCTTGGCTACTTTGGCTCCCAATTCTGCTGGTATTTTTTCAAGAACAATTGCAAAACATCCTACTTTTTCCAATAGCAGTGCATCTTCCATGAGTTTTGTAGCTTCTACTTCTTCCTTTGCCCTAACGGTATAGGTACCATAAATGTTGATGGACTGAGGCATCAGACCCAGATGACCCATAACAGGAATTCCGGCTGACAAAATACGCTCAACAGATTCGATGATTTCCTTCCCGCCTTCTACTTTTACAGCATCGGCATGGGTCACTTTCATAATTTTTATTGCTGAGTTGAGAGCCTCCAAGGGATTTCCCTGGTAGCTTCCAAAGGGCATATCTACAACGACCAGAGCTCTGTTTACCGCTCTCACCACCGATTTGCCATGGTAGATCATCTGGTCAAGGGTAATGGGCAAGGTCGTTTCATTGCCTGCCATTACATTGGAGGCTGAATCTCCTACCAGAATGATATCTATTCCGGCCTCATCAACCAATTTGGCCATGCTGTAATCATACGAGGTAAGCATGGCAATTTTTTCACCTTTCAGTTTCATTTCTGAAAGCACATGGGTAGTAACCCTCTTTATTTCTTTATGTACTGACATATCTATTTTAAATTCGATTGGGCTACAAAAGTAAGAATTTATACATTGGATATTCGTGTTTGTTTAAGCAATACAAAAATCAACCCAAAATGCTTTATTAGAGAGTCATTGCGAAGGTTGAAATCTGTTCCGATTTTTATAATTTATTTTAATTTGCGCAAATCGTATTATAATGTAAGCAGGTATTCAAGTAATTCGTAAATTTGTATTCATAGTTAAAAATGATTGCAATGGTAACTATCGAAATTAATGAACGCACCAAAGCAGGGAAAGCCCTTTTGGCTGCTGCCCAAATTAGGACACAAAAAAATGAGGGCATTGAGATACATAAGGAAAACTCAGTATTGATTGCAAAAATAATACGCAACCACAATAACCAATTGCTCTCAGAAACAGAAAAAGCAAACTTTCTGGAAGAACTTCAAAATGAAATTTGAAGTTGAATATTTTTTGTTTCCTGAGGTAAATATACAAAAATAAAAAGCATCCTCAAAATATAAAGATTTGAGGATGCTTTTTGTATATTTCAGTTATAAGGTCATTTGTCTTGAGACTATACCCTGATAAAAATATTCTTTTTATACATATAATAAAGCAACGACCAAACCAGCATGATGCCTCCTACGATGCTGAGAACATTACCAAAATTGCCCCATAGAACTGTCCAGCCAAAGAGATATTTGCTGATCTTGCCAACATCAACCATATCGTAAAGCAGATAAATGAAGATCGAGTTCATTCCGATCACCCTGAAGAAGAAGGACCATTTCTTCCAGCCCTTCACATCAATAATATAATAGAACAAGGTGATGAGTAAAAAGCCGATACCAGCGGTCAGTAAATTGAAAGGTGTGGTCCAGCAAGCTTTTATGATCGGATAAAATGTACTGAGCAACAAGGCCAGAGCAATTGCTGACACTCCTGACAACGATAGCATTTTGATTTTCTGTTGGTCGTTTGTCTTTTTGTCACGTAAGAAATGTCCGGCCACTGAACCCATCAAAGTAACTGTTATTGCAGAAACGATACATAACAAACCTTCTGGATCAAACGAGCCGCCATACAGCCTTCCAGGTAACAGCATACGATCGATGTACCCGTTGATACAGCCTTCGGGCGTTAATACTCCGGCACCAATACCGGGAACAGGTACCAACAGTTGAACGATTCCAATACCTGTCAATAATCCTGCCAGCCAATACAGCCGCTGTTTAAACGATTTGCTGTAAATAGTAATAAGGGCGGTGAAAAAGTAGGCCAGTCCAATTTGTGCCAGTACACTTGCAATTCTGGGATTCTCGAAGCCATTGCTGAACACGCCGTTATAGATCAATCCAAGCAGGATGAGAATCATGGCACGCTTGAATGCTTTTTTCGCCAGGTCAGCCTTTGGAACTTTCCTTTCGAGTTTAGAGACTAGTGCAAAAGGAATGGCCACACCACTGATAAACATGAACAGAGGGAAAATCAAATCTTCAAAATGAAATCCATTCCATGGAACATGTTCCATCTGATCTGCAATTGTGTGGAGCCAGCCCGCACTAGAATACGAGGCCAAAACAGTGACCAGATAACCGCCTCCGGTAATCCAGAACATATCAAAACCTCGTAAGGCATCGAGTGATAAAAGGCGTTCTCGGGGAACGGCAAGGGTAATTTTGTGTTTCATTAATCAGTCGTTTAAGAGAGCGGGAAGGTAATCAATTTGTTAATCAATTCAAACTTTCTTTTTAGGGTGACATGACACATCCTCGCACTGGTGGAATGTCCGACACTTACTTTTTGCGCTGTCGTTTTGTCATTTAAAATGGCATTTTCAATCATTGTCAAGCCATTCGGGTGTCAATATTGCTCAATTTTCAGTTTCGGATTGAATGGCATAATGATTGATATTTGAAGTCGAAGAAATTTATAATTGAAACAATCAGATTAAAAAATAATATCAAATGGGAAAAATTATTGGAATTGACTTAGGTACCACCAATTCGTGCGTATCAGTAATGGAAGGGAACGAGCCTGTTGTTATCCCAAACAGCGAAGGCAAACGTACCACTCCGTCAATTGTGGGTTTTATTGAAGGCGGCGAACGCAAAGTAGGCGACCCTGCAAAACGTCAGGCTATAACCAATCCTGCAAAAACTGTTTATTCAATCAAACGTTTGATGGGTGAACCCTTTTCAAACTTATCAAAAGAAATACAAAGGGTTGCTTATAAGGTAGTTCAGGGAGACAACAACACCCCTAGAGTGGTAATTGATGACCGTAAATATTCACCTCAGGAAATTTCAGCCATGATTCTTCAGAAAATGAAGAAGACTGCTGAAGATTATCTGGGTCAGGAAGTTACGGATGCTGTGATTACTGTTCCTGCTTATTTTAGCGATTCACAACGTCAGGCAACTAAAGAAGCCGGCGAAATTGCTGGTTTGAATGTACGCAGAATTATTAACGAACCAACAGCTGCTGCATTGGCTTACGGTTTGGACAAGATGCACCGCGAAATGAAAATCGCTGTATTCGACTTAGGTGGAGGTACATTCGATATTTCAATTCTTGAATTGGGTGAAGGCGTGTTTGAAGTTAAATCAACTGATGGTGATACTCACCTTGGTGGTGATGACTTTGACCAGGAGATCATTAACTGGCTTGCTGCTGAATTTAAGAACGATGAAGGTATTGACCTGCGTCAGGATCCAATGGCTTTACAGCGTTTGAAAGAAGCTGCCGAGAAAGCCAAAATTGAATTATCAAGTGGAACCACGACTGAAATCAACCTGCCATACATTATGCCGGTCAATGGAATTCCAAAACATTTGGTAAAAACCCTTAGCCGTGCAAAATTTGAACAACTTTGCGACAAATTGATTCAAGCTACCATGGAACCTTGCCGTAAAGCATTGAAGAATGCAGGCTTAGAGGCAAAAGATATCGACGAAGTTATTCTTGTTGGCGGATCAACACGTATCCCTGCTGTTCAGGAAAAAGTTCAGCAGTTATTCGGTAAAGCTCCTTCAAAAGGTGTTAATCCTGACGAAGTAGTAGCCATTGGTGCTGCCATTCAGGGTGGCGTTTTGACAGGTGAAGTGAAAGATGTTCTGTTGCTTGATGTTACCCCACTTTCATTGGGTATCGAAACAATGGGTGCTGTTATGACTCGCTTGATCGAATCAAATACAACCATTCCTACAAAGAAATCGGAGACATTTACCACGGCATCTGACAATCAGCCATCGGTTGAAATTCATGTACTGCAAGGTGAACGTCCTATGGCCAACGGAAACAAAACAATTGGTCGTTTCCACCTCGACGGACTTCCACCAGCACAACGCGGTGTTCCACAAATTGAGGTAACTTTCGACATCGATGCCAACGGTATTCTGCACGTTGCCGCCAAAGATAAAGCAACAGGTAAGAGTCAGTCGATTCGTATTGAAGCTTCATCAGGCTTAAGCGATAGCGAAATTCAACGCATGCGTGAAGAGGCCAAAGCCAATGAGGCATCTGATAAAGCTGCCCGTGAAAAAGTTGACAAACTAAACCAGGCCGACAGTTTAATATTCCAGACTGAAAAACAGTTGAAAGAGTTTGGTGACAAATTGCCAGCTGATAAAAAAGCTCCTATTGAAGCTGCTCTTGCTAAATTGAAAGCTGCTCATCAATCACAGGATTTGGCTGAATTGGATGCTGCAACTGCTGAATTGAACACAGTATTCCAGGCTGCATCACAGGAAATGTACAATGCTCAGGGAGGTTCTAATGGTGAACCACAACAACCTCAGGGCGGCGCACAAGCCAACGGTGGTGATACTACCAAACAAGATAGTCAGGTAACTGATGTTGACTTCGAAGAAGTGAAGTAGAGAAAAAAGACGGGAGACCGAAGACCGAAGTTGGAAGTGTTGACATGTCTACCGAATTTTGAAACTAATATAATAAAAGCCCTGTTGGATTTTCCGGCAGGGCTTTTTTTTACGCGACATCTCCTGTTAATCTTTTCTGCGGAGGTAAATGCTAAAAAACACAATGTCGATTTGACGGAATACAAATTTATTCATCATAACGGAAAAGATTAATGAGCATATATTTTGATTGTTTGGAAAATTGTCTTATATTTACAGACAAATGTCAAAGACGAACAATATGACGAACAATAAGATAAATATTGAACAGAAATTAGATAAGGAAATCTCATCCCTCTTCAAACACAATCTGACTACCAACAAGTTTGCTGAAGTGAAGGCTGAGGTGACGTATGCGGATTTTATTGCCAATAAAATGTTAATCATTGTAGCCATCAGGAATGGTATTCCATATTCATTGTTCGATGTCATTCAGGCCTATGCTCCGTTCAGCGAAAACGACTGGGCTAATTTTCTGGATCTATCAACCAAATCGTTGCAACGATACAAACAGTCCTCCAAACAATTTAAGCCCAATCAATCTGAAAAGATTATTGAAATGGCTGAGGTTACCAGTGTCGGACTGGATGTTTTTGGAGAGTTGGATAAATTTAAACTGTGGCTCGATACTCCCAATTTTGCATTGGGAAAACTGAAACCGATGGAATTACTTAAAGATTCTTATGGAAAGGAATTGGTAATCAGTGAATTGACTCGAATCAATTATGGAATTTTTGTTTAAAGATGGAAGTATTCAGGCTATCACGTGAAAAATTTGCTTCCATACTCTCAGGAAAAGGAGCTGCCTTGAAGGGTGCCAGATGGAATTCGATGGGTGTAGAACTTATTTATTGTGCATCAAACCGATCGCTGGCAATGGCAGAGGTGGCTGTCCATTTTTCACTTGCAACCCTACCAAACGACTTTGTTATGATGACAATATCTATTCCTGATAATGTTTTAATTCAGAAACTAAGTCAACTTGATCTACCTTTGGAATGGAACGCTTTCCCCTATCAGGCTTCTACACAAGCTATTGGAGATCAGTTTGTTTCAGCTAATAAATATTGTGTGTTGCAAATTCCATCAGTAGTTACCCAAGGAGATTACAATATGCTGATCAATCCAAATCATTCTAATTTCTCTGAAATTAAGATCATCAAGACAGAAAAGTTTCCATTCGATAATCGGTTATTCAGATAATGAAAAGTATTATTTCATTCTGATTTTGGCAATCAGCTTTTCTCTATATGATTGTGTTTCATTCGTTCGGAAATATTGACTTATAAAGTTGCCATTAAAATCTACTGTAGTTGTAGTTCTTTGATGCGAGTTATTCCGAAATGGGAATAACTGAAAACTAATTTGAATATTAAAATTTTTCCAAAGATCAATTGGATGGATTTTAATAATTTTAGAGAAAAACATATTAATTCATTTTTAAATAACACAAAATTTCATTAAGTTTACAAGTTAATCCATTGAATCTTTTGTATGAAATCGGTATTAATAAAAACTGTAGTAAATATTTTGATATTTGTAATAATTACGCTTATTATCTTAGCTGTAATTATTACATCATTTGAATATGTTGCATGTTATCTTTATGGGGAATCTCCAAATTACAGAGGAGAATACGCTAAATTAATATCAACTACTTTTGTGGGATTTCTAGCTATTGTCGCTTTATGGCTTAACTATAAAAGAACTAAATCTATTGATAAACAGACAGCTAATCAAACAAATCAAATAAAAGAACTTGTTAAGCAAAATCAGATTTCTGAAAAAGGTCAAGTTAATGAACGATTTAAAAACGCTATTGTTCATATAGGTAGCGACAATTCAGCCATTGTTTTAGGAGGTATTTATGCTCTTCATGAAATAGCCAGAGATGTTAAAGAATTTCGAAAGACCGTTTTCGAAATTCTTTGTAGTTATTTGCGTGAAAAAACTTCAAAAGATAAAGATTGGAAAGAATTTACCATTCAAGAACAAGAAGATTATGAACAACCAATTGTTAATCAGACAATTATTGATTTGCTTTTTAAAAGTACTGACTTAGAAGAATACATATATGATGGATTATGTGCTAAGCTATCTAGGATTAAGTGTTTTAATGCAGATTTAACTTATGCACATTTGAAAGGTGCAGAATTAAAATATGCTCATTTAGATGGGTCAGTTTTTGATAACGCATCTCTCGAAAGTGCTAATTTATTTGGAGCCAGTCTCGAAAGTGCTAAATTGAATCATGCACATTTAATGAATACGAATTTTTATCATACACACTTGGAGGATGCAGTACTAAGGGATGCTATTTTGTGTAATGCTAATGTATTTGAATCGTATTTAAGTGGAGCGGATCTATGTAACGCTCATTTAGAAGGAGCTTATTTGGATCAAAGCTTTTTGCAGGGTGCACAATTGAATAGTGCACATTTAGAAGGTACATATTTAAATCAAACTCATTTTGAGGGTGCTATTTTGAATGGCGTTTTTTTTGAAGGGGCATATTTAAATGAAACTCATTTTGAAGGGGCGAATTTATTTATGGCGAATTTTTATGGGGTTTATTCTGAGAAATTAATATCTGGTAGATTTGAAGAGGTCATGCGAATTAGAATCGGAAATGAAAGTGAATATAGTAATGCTCTAAAAGGAGCCTTGAATGTTACAGATGCCGATAAAATTATCAGTGAATTTTCATCGAAGATCAAAGATGAAACAAAGGTTAAATTTTTTGAATACACTATTAGAAAAGCTACTAAAAGAAAAACGATTATTGAAAATAATGCCCTTACTGGGATATTGACAAAAGAAGATGCTAATAAAATTATTGAGCGGTATAACGATTTATTGCCATTATTTAAATGGCAATAAATTTTTATTGGTCATCTCAATAATGCTTAAACTAGGGTCTGCTGAAAAACTCAGTATCGACTTTTTAGGTTCATTGGGTTAGAATTGAATATTGCTCATTCCCATTGACCTGTTAAAACTGTCATTTGAAGTGAAAGGGAAATAAAATTCTCCGAAAGATGTTGGTTGTAGGTTGTAACGCTGTAAGAAGCTGATTGTAAACATTTAATATTGAAAATGGGTACAACCGCAGAGGTGAAAAGTTTAAAAACATATAAGATCTCTGGTTGTACCCTAAAATGATTCAAGTGACTACTGCTTAAAATATTACAAGGGTACAACCTACAACCAGCATGTGTGTATTTGTTTTATTTTTGAATCTGCAAAAAATACCCAATTAATTGATTCTAAAAACAAACAAGTGCTCCCGAGTACTCGGGATGAATCGTCAATTCAAATTTCCTAGCACTTGTTTTAATTTGCAGGTTGATATCTTCTTATAATACTGCACATTGTGAGTTTTTCAGCAGACCCTAACTAATAATATTGCAAATGGATAAAAAAATCATTTTAATCCTTGGGATATGAAATGAGAAATAGCTCTCAAAGTGCTAATAGAGAAAAGTTATTCTCATTTCATAAATCTTAATAATTGGTTTAGCAAATGGGTTTTATTATTATGTAACTATCTATTTACCCATCGATGTAAAGAAGGAAAAGTTAAAGTTTTACTAATTACCGTGAGGGTGTTACCTAATTAAATTCTTTTTCCACAGAAATATTTTGGTGATGCTTACTATTTTCTATATTCGAAGGCAAATTCGCAACTTACGTTATATTCTCCATCCTCCTTCACAATTAATCTTTCACATTTAATTTCTCCAGTTGTGTCAATTACATTTAACCCAATTATATTTTTAGATTTAATACATATAAAGTAAGTTCCTGGCTTAACTTTTATAGAAAAATTTCCAATACCATCGACATTTAAATTCATGACGTCTTTAGCATCAATTATTTGGGAAATGTTTGTTGCTGCCCTTTTATCTAAGGAATTAAAGCTTTTTCTATCTAGATTATATTTTTTAGCTTCTACGATAATATTCGCGAGTACCTTATTTGATGAAACAATTGCTCCCCACTTACTTCTATAAAGTCTATGAATATTACTATTATAAAAAGAATCTACAGTTGCATAATTAAAATCGGGAACTTTATTACTTTCAACAATATATACATCGGCACCAACGTCAGGTTTGGAACCAAAATTATCATTAAAGAAATAAGTAATGACCCCAGATACTCTTCCATTTTGAATAGGTTTAATCTCATTACCCATTGTTGGTTTATTTAATTCATTTGGAATAAGTTTCTCATCAAAATAGATGGATGTAATATCAAATGTCCTTAATTTTAATTTATTCCCTTGAATATTAAACGTGATTGTATCATTCTTGCAACCTTCTAGTTTACCATTCATTTTATCTCCATTTTTTAAGAATAAAATGTTTTGACTAAAACCCAAATTTGATAAAATAAGTATAAATGCGAATAATAAAATTGTTCTTTTCATTTCAGTTTTTTTAGATTATTTTTTTTTAAATATGACAATGATCATTCATTCAGCGTACTTTTGTAATATACGCTTTCAGAAAATTATAATTACAAACCTATTAAATTCTGGATAAGTTCGAAAGACAAGTAGAATGGCAAGAAAATATGGCAACATTTAATCAAGATATTTAACTTGTTTTTAAGTAATATTAATCAATTTCGCTTAGTGATTTTCCATACCTTATTTTCCAATTCCGGATTATCAGTTTTTCTATTTCAGGTTGTAGGCTTCTAATAGTGAAATTATTTAATTTTATAAAAATACTGTTTTTTTTTAAAATATATAGGTTTAATTTATCAAAGAAAGTAATGGATTTCTTAAGACATAACTTTTCTTCCTGGCCAGTAAACCAATAAGTTATATCAAAGGGGTCAGCATCTATTTTAAATTCCAATTTGTTCAATATGGCTTGATATAATCTTACATGATTAAAAGCAGGGTCTATTTTTATTAGGGAATAAATTTCATTAGCATCAGATCTTTCTGTTTTAATGCCAAAAAATATTGCTTTTATTGAAATGGGAGGAATATTAAAGAAACACTTATGTGATTTGTCAATAAAATCAGCATCCTTATTTAAGGATATTAAACGCCATTCTTTTTCGTATTTCCAATCTTTACTCTTTGTTGAGTAGTCAATTATGTAATCCTTCAAATTATTATCAACATTATTCGGTAAAGCTTTAATTAATCGTTCGATAAAGATATTATTTTCTTTTATTCCCATTAAAGGTCTCTTACTTTTATATCTAACTTTATATAAAAATTTGTTTATAGAAAAAAAATCATCCTCGATGTCTATTTCAAAAACACAACCTTTATGTTGGTCTGTATAATGTGCCCACATTAATAAATTATTCCACTTTTTCGATAACGATAGACCAACAATATTATTTGATATAAGATTATTTTTTCTTGATTCAGTATATTTATTGTTTTCTATGAATTGCAAACATTCTTCTGCAGTAAACTCACCTTTTGCATATTTAAATTTTAAACTCAGAAGCTCATAGATTAATCTTTGATTGTCTATATAATTGGGATCGTTTACGATTAACTCAAACGGATCATTCCAATTATGAGGATTGTTAAAAAATAATTTTTTATTTTTTATTATTTTTATAGCAGTATCTGCAGTAACATATTTGTATAAAATCATAATGCAATTAACTGTTTTAATTCTTCACCCAGCATAAAAATAATCTAAACCTTTGGCTGTAACCATAGTTTTATTCATTGCCAATATATTTAGCGAAGGTTTATTCGTTCTGATGACTAGGTGACTTGGATTCACACTTACACTTATTTGCTTTCTTTTATTAGCACACATTATTTCAATTCTTTACTGTAACAAATACTATCTGCCATGCCGATATACTGGCCATAATTTTCAGTAAGATGATAACCCGATCGGGTATACAATCGAATCGCTTCTACTTGCCTTACGCCGGTTTCAAGTACAGCTTTGGTAAAACCTTCTTCAAGAGCCCACGATTCCAACTGCTGAAGTAATTGGCCTGCAAGTTTTTTGCCTCGCCATTCAGGTAAAATAAACATCCGTTTCATCTCAACAGAATTATCATCAAATCGCTTAAAGCAACCACAGCCAATGGGTTGATTGTCAGCATAAACGACTACTGCATGATTGATATGATCAATTTTATTGTACTTATGATACAGCTTTTGGGTTTCTCCGTTTCGAACAATCAAATCTTCGTCGAGTGCATTGACCATATTTCTGAAATCAGCATGCTCGCTGGTAGTCCGAAGTAATTTGATATTTGAATCTTTATAAGTAAGTGTCATAAGAAAGAATTTGTCTGGTTCAAATATCTATTATTTTTGCCAAAGTGCATACGAAAGACTCAACTGGACCATATTATTTCGGTATATAGTGGCTGATTTCATATTGTTCAACGTGTATAATTTATTGGCAAAAGAGACATCTTTAAATCCACGAATGTAATTCAACGATCCTCTCCATTTGTTTTTCTGAATTCCAAGACCGATTGTCCAATTGAATTCAGGTTTCATATATTCTGATTCATAATTGATTAACCAAGATGCTTCGACGCCGCCACTGAAAAATATGGTTTTGTCCAGATGGTAATTGAGATGAACAGGTAAAACTACATAATGTAATGGAAATGATTTCCAGCCCTGAATTGTTTCAGGTGAATATGTATAATTTGTTCCAGGGTCATAATAACTTACGTATCCACCGTTTCCTCCATATCCTCCATATCCACCGTAACCCCCGTAACCTCCATATATATAAGGGGATATGTCATAAAATTCCTTCATTTCTTTATACCTGTATGTTAAGCCAATATCTGCCGACAACTTATTGATTATACTTTTAGAAGCATATACCCCAATACCGGTCCCATATCCATTTTCTTTGGGGACTTCCCCGAGGTATTTTCCCGGCATAAATCTGGAACCTTCCATGTTCAATCCAAATTCCATTTTAGGTTGAGCAATAACTGAACTGAAACATAAACAGGAAACGATTGTTATAAATATAATATATTTCATTTCTAACATTAAATCCTTAAAATTGACAGGAGTAATTGAAGATAATTTCCCCTTTGAACGGTGCATCAAATATAGTTATTTTTATACATAAAATAATACATAACTTACTATTTTAAATTCAACTTTTGCTAAATTAAGGGATGATTTCTAATCAATATGTAAGTCGCTTCAAATAAATCGTTATCTTAGTGGTTTATAAATATAAAAAACATGCGTGGATTGATTATTTGTATATTTCTTTTTCTCTCAGGCAGTATTATTGCACAGAATGCAGTAAATAAAGTAGATGCACAGGGAAAGAAGCAGGGTTCATGGACAAAAAGACTGCTGATGGGAAAATGTTGTATCAGGCAACTTTTAAAGACGACAAGCCGATAGGTGAAATGAAACGTTTTCATCCCAACGGCAAAATAAAAGCGGTTATGAATTTTGTTGAAGGTAGTGAATTGTCTGATGCAAAGCTCTATGATGAAGCAGGTCATCTTGTAGCACAGGGAAAATATACGGGACAAAAGAAGACGGGAGAATGGAATTATTTCAGGGAAACGAAAATCGTATCCTCGGAGAATTATCTGGAGGGACAAAAAGAATGCAAATCTAAACGATGGTTTAAGACCGGTGAACTACTTGAAGAATCGAACTGGAAAAATGATAAGCTGAATGGAATTTACCGTATGTATTTTCAGGATGGCAAGGTTTATTTGGAATGCAAATACTTACAAGGGAAGCGTAACGGGCCGTTTAAAACCTGGTTTACTGATGGAACTCTCGAACTGGATGGTTTCTATACCAGTGATTTATGCGACAAAGATTGGCTGTACTATGATAATGCAGGGGCTCTTTTATATACGCTTAAATATGATAACGGCAAGTTACTGAACCCGGAAGTGCGCGATAGCATGGATAAGGCTCAGGTCGGCAACTTAAAAACCAAAGGAGATAAGATTCCTGATCCTGAGAAATTTATGCAAAACCCTGAAGAGTATATGAATTTGTTGAAATCACGTTAAATATTGATCTATGAAAACCAGGTTAGTACTATTATTGTTTATTTTAAGCTTTCAATTGGGATTGAAGGCTCAGGAAGCAAACAGCACCTATTGGGTAAAGCTGAAAGACAAAATAGGAACGCCGTTTCAGATCTCACATCCTGAGGCTTTTTTGTCGCAACGATCTATAGATCGTCGCAGCAAACAGCTTATCGCCATAGACGAAACCGATTTGCCTGTATCGCCTGATTATCTAACTAATTTAAAAATGCTGGGTGCTAGAGTGTTACACACTTCAAAATGGCTTAATGGGGCAACTGTAAGAATTTTGGATACAACGCTCATTAAAACCATTGCCGCCCTACCGTTTGTTCAATCGGTTCAGCTTACCAAACCTTCGAACGTAATAAAATCATCACGACTGAAATTTAACGAACCTGAAGAAATTGCGGATATTGCACCTTCTCAATATGGAAATGCTTACAACCAACTAAGCCAATTAAATGGTGATTACTTGCACAACAAAGGTTTCAGGGGGAAAGGCATACAGATTGCTGTAATAGATGCCGGATTCTGGAAAGTAAATGAAATTGCTGCTTTTGATAGTCTACGCACTTCTCACCGCATATTAGGTACACACGATTTTGTTGATCCTCAATCAGATATCTATCTTCAGCATACGCATGGCATGAGTGTTTTCTCCACAATGGGTGGAAATCTACCTGGAACATTGGTTGGCACCGCTCCCGATGCGTCCTTTTACCTTTTTCGCTCTGAAGATGCAGCAACTGAATACCCGATTGAAGAAGATAACTGGGTTGCAGCGGCTGAGATGGCCGATAGTGTTGGGGTAGATGTGATTAACTCTTCCTTGGGATACAGTTTATTTGATGACCCAACAATGAACCATCCGTATTCAGATATGAATGGAGTAAAGAACCGCGTCACGCAAGGTGCAAACATGGCTTATGAGAAGGGAATACTTGTTTTTACAAGTGCTGGAAATGAAGGTAATAGTCCTTGGAGACATATTATCTCACCGTCAGACGGCAAGAATGTAATTTCGGTTGCAGCAGTTGATAAACTTGGAATTCGCGCATCTTTTAGTTCTGAAGGTCCTGCTTATGGAGGCGCCGTTAAACCAAATGTGGCAGCTCAAGGTCTGGCAGCTTTTCTGGTAACCAGTAATGGAGAGATTGGTACGTCAAGCGGAACTTCTTTTTCTTCACCAATAATGACAGGAATGGGTGCCTGTTTGATGCAGGCAAATCCACAAGCCACTGTCAAACAACTAAAACTGGCCATTGAACAAAGTGCAAGCATGTATTTAACGCCTGACTCATTGCTTGGATTTGGGATTCCTGATTTTCAGAAAGCCGATTTAATATTAAAAAGTTTAGAAGTAAAATCAATGGAGACTGGAACTTCATGGGCGGTTTCTCCTAATCCATTTTCAGATTATATATTCATCAGACAATTGGATTCTAATGGATTAAAAAATTGTCGTATCAACATTTATTCAATCCAGGGAGTTAATTTATGGGAGTCAACTTTTATTTCTACCGAACCTATTTTATTAAAAAATCTTAGTAACTTGCCCAAAGGTTTTTTAATCCTGACCATTCGTTCCGGAGACAAAGAAGAGCAATTTAAATTGATAAAAACTACCCGATGAGCGATTTGCAGGTTTCTCTTTCCGAATTACAGAGACAGGTTAAAGGCAGTCTGGAAGAGCAATTTTCATTGCCTGTTTGGGTGAAAGCCGAAATCAGTGAGATGACTCTCAACCGAAGTGGCCATTGTTATCTTGATCTGGTTGAAACAGAGGAGGGATCAGATACGGTTATAGCAAGATGTAGGGCAACAATTTGGTCGTACACTTTTCGAATGCTTAAACCTTACTTTGAAACTACGACCGGGCAGGCATTCACGGAAGGGTTGAAAGTGCTTTTGCAAGCCAAAGTTGAATACCATGAAGTGTATGGTTTTAGCCTAAATATCCGCGATATTGATCCTGTTTATACTTTAGGTGACATGGCCAGGCAACGTCGTGAAATTATCAATAGACTTCAGGAAGCTGGGGTACTTGAAATGAACAAGGAGCTCGAATTGCCTTTAGTTCCACAGCGCATAGCAGTAATTTCATCGCCTACTGCCGCAGGGTTACAGGATTTCCTTAACCAATTGCACAACAACCCTCATCAGTTCGTCTTTTACACCAAACTATTTCCAGCAGTCATGCAAGGAATGGAGGCTCCCCGCAGTATCACGTCCGCTCTTGATCAGATTTTTCAATATGAGGAAATGTTTGATGCAGTGGTGATTATCCGTGGAGGAGGAGCTCAAATTGATCTGGCCTGTTTCGACAATTATGATCTGGCCTTCAATGTCGCACAATTTCCACTTCCTGTGATTACTGGTATTGGCCATGATAAAGATGATACAGTGATTGATCTGGTGGCACATACCAGAATGAAAACACCTACTGCCGTTGCCGAGTTCTTGATTACTGGAGCATTGCAGTTTTCACAACAACTGAAAGATTTGGAAAAACAATTCACTGTTCTGGTGAATGATCAGATCGAAGAAAATCAAAATAGACTGAACGATGCTGCTGATCAATTAAGCTTATTGGTGAACCAACTAATTGTAAAACAAACGAATCGTCTGAATATTGACCGCATACAACTGGCCAATTATTCAGATGCATTTATGAAAAATCAGCTTTCAAAACTGAAAGGATTGTCGAATGACACAAAAAATAAAATCAGTGTTTATGTTACTCGCCAAAACCATTTGCTTGAACATTCAAGCAATAAATTAACTTACATTTTTCATGGGAAGATTGTTAAGAACATGAATTTATTGATACAATTTCAGCAATTGGTAAAAATCAGAGCTGTTGAAACCATTCGGACAGAAAATAAAAACCTATTACAGATAACTGATAAACTTCGTTTGGTAGATCCGCAAAACATCCTGAAACGTGGATATTCATTGACAATGATGAATGGGAAGATACTGAAATCAGTAGCTCAGGTTAAAGTAGGTGAGCTTCTCGAAACCAGACTGAGCGATGGTAGTGTTGGAAGCAAGGTGGAGAAAATAAGAAGTAAACAGTAAGAAGTAAACAGTAAGAAGTAAACAGTAAGAAGTAAACAGTAAGAAGTAAACAGTAAGAAGTAAACAGTAAGAAGTAAACAGTAAGAAGTAAACAGTAAAAATAAGGAATAACGGACATAAAATCAAGGAGTTGCGGTATATTATTTTAGGAGAAATAATCCGTGTAATCCGCTTAAATCCGTGTAATCTAATAAATAAAATATGGCTATTAAAAAAACAACTTACAAAGAAGCAATTACAGAGATTGAAGAAATCCTGGAGAAGATTGAGAATGAAGAACTTGATGTGGATGAACTATCGGAACATGTAAATCGTGTTTCATTACTGATCGGTATCTGCAAAGACAAACTGCACAAGACAGAAGCAGAAGTTGAGAAAATTTTGAGTGACATGAACCAGTAATCTAAAACGTACATCCTGATAAATAATAGAAAACTATGATTGATTATCTTGCTAAGCCTTAATATGATTATTGTTTTTATGGCACTATCCGGCCAAAAGAAAAGGGAATCTTTGGTATACCGATATGTAATATCCTACAAGAACGACAATTAACAGAATGTCGATCTTGTAGGATATTTCAGTAGTATTCTTGTAGTTGCTTTTAATTAAATGTTGTTTCATGAAAATATGTGTATGATTTACGCATGGTTCGAACCTTCGTTAATAGATCTATAGCTACTCATTTACAAAATGCAACAATCAATAAATAAAACACATACATCCAGTATGATGTCTTGACTCCGGGGACTAGGAGTCACATTAGGATTCTTTCCTATTTGTTATAATTATCTTATTTTAGTTGTGTCCTCCTCTAACTTTATTTTTCTCCTCTAACCTTCTTAGTATGAGTGGTGTTGTGTTATGATGTTCAAAGCATCATAGTGTGATATACATAACATCTGTCTTATGACTGGTTGATGCGTCCCTTGATAACTGGATGGGCCTGCATTTATTTGAAGATTATTCATTGATTATTTTAAAACTATTCGATGATTGTTTGAGCACAGTAGAACCATCTTCGAATAACCTTCGAATAGTCTTCGAATAGTCTTCGAATAGTCTTTAGTCCAATCAATGTAATCAGGGGTTTAATAAACATAGTAATAGTATAAGATATATGCGGTTAAATGCCACAATAACAGATCATTATTGGGTATCTAACTGGTTGTGCAAAAAATGGCAAAGAATAAAAAGCCAGTTGCATGGTATTTTTCATAAATGGCATGGCTCATTTGGTAGCATCTCCCTCAGAGCGTCATTGCGAGGAACGAAGCAATCCCATATAAGTACTTGATTGTGAGATTGCTTTGCCGAGGGATCGGGACAGGCAGTGCCTACTAATGACCCCGAGTACTCGCCAATTCGAGTACTCGGGGTAAATGGTTAAAAATGAATATAATGGCATGACTCATTTGGTGGCATCTCCCTCAGAGCGTCATTGCGAGGAACGAAGCAATCCCATAAGTACTTGATTGTGAGATTGCTTTCCCGAGGGATCGGGAAAGGCAGTGCCTACTAATGACCCCGAGTACTCGCCAATTCGAGTACTCGGGGTAAATGGTTGAAAATGAACATAATGGTATAACTAATTTAGTGGCATCTCCCTTAGAGCGTCATTGCGAGGAACGAAGCAATCCCATAAGTACTTGATTGTGAGATTGCTTTGTTCCTCGCAATGACGCTCTGAGGGAGGCTATCGTACTTAGGAAGGTGCAAATATTTACTATCATTACAGCATTGTGGCTATTTGAAAAATAGCTTACCTCTCGCAATGACGCTCCGATGATTTATTACACTTATAATTGGAGGATTACTGAAAATCATATTCCATGAAATTCAGACTGACATTTTACAATAATGCAACAACTTATAGTTGACGCGACACTACTTTGCATCTATTAAAAATGGTACAGTCTCAGAGTTATTTATTGAATTATATCAATTCTCGAGTTCTATTTTCAATGTTTAATTTAAAAATACATTTTTTTTAAACGTTTAATTTACAGAATCGTGAATGTCACTTTTTGTTTTTGGATTGAATTAAGTTCCGTAATCGACGTAATTTAGGAATTTAATTTTATCGGGTGTTTGTATTTATTTGCTTTAAGTATAAATCAAGAGCCTTAAGTTTTTTAAAATAGGATTTGCAGTTGAATTATTAACTATACAAATATATAAAATACATTGCAGTTAAAGTACTTGTAAATAACTACATAAGTTTATATTTAGGTGGCATATTCTTACATTATTACTTATGACTACTTGTGAGAATTTCGATAAAATAGGTCTCTGAAAATTTAACATTCAAATATTATATATTAACGCCAATAATAGATGTTTTTTATTATCTTTACCAAACTGAATATTCAATGGAAATTCCACAATTTGTAAAAAACGATCCATGGCTTGAACCTTTTGCTTCAACAATTGTTTCTCGTCTGAATATTGCTCAGGAAAAGGAGCAAGAAATACTTGGGCCCCGAGGACTCGGGGTCAGTTTGGCAGAGTTTGCACAAGGGCACAAATGGTATGGATTACACCGTGAAAACGATCAATGGGTAATTCGCGACTGGGCTCCAAATGCAACAGCTATCTATATGACAGGCGATTTTAATAATTGGCAGGAATCACCTGATTATGCATTGAAATCAGTTGGTAACGGAAACTGGGAATTGATTCTTTCAACAGATAAAATCAAACACGGTAATTTGTTTGCTTTTTCAATGTACTGGAACGGAGGTCAGGGAAAACGAATACCTGCATGGATCAATCGAATTGTGCAGGACGATGAAACTAAACTCTTTACAGCTCAGGTTTGGGCTCCCGCAGAATCGTACAGGTGGAAAGATGAAAATTTCCAACGGTCGAATGAAGCTCCATTGATTTATGAGGCTCATATTGGAATGGCTGGTGAAAGTGAAAGAGTACATACCTATAATGAATTCAGGACTGATATTTTACCACGTATACAAAAGGCCGGGTACAATACGATTCAATTAATGGCAATTCCGGAACATCCTTATTATGGAAGTTTTGGGTACCATGTATCGGGATTTTTTGCTCCATCATCCAGGTTTGGAACTCCTGAAGAATTAAAGCAACTGGTAGATGAAGCGCATGGGATGGGCATCTCGGTGATTATTGACCTTGTACATTCACATGCAGTAAAAAATGAAGTAGAAGGACTTGGAAAATATGATGGAACACGCTGGCAGTTTTTCCATAAAGGCAGCAGAGGAGAACATCCAGCATGGGATTCATATTGTTTTAATTATGGAAAGCCTGAAGTCATTCATTTTTTACTTTCAAATATACGTTACTGGCTTGAAGAATTCAAGTTTGATGGTTTTCGTTTCGACGGAGTAACCAGTATGTTGTATTTCGATCATGGTCTGGGTAAGGCTTTTACCTGTTATGACGATTATTTTAACGGGGGAGTTGATCAGGATGCGTTTACCTATTTTATCATGGCAAACCGACTGATACATGAAATAAATTCGCATGCACTGTCTGTTGCTGAAGAAGTTAGTGGTTTGCCGGGACTTGCCACTCCTCACGATCAGGGTGGTGTAGGTTTTGATTATAGGATGGCCATGGGGGTTCCTGATTTTTGGATCAAAATAATTAAGGAAGTGCCTGACGAACAATGGGATGTGGGTAACATCTTTCATGAACTGACTTCGAAACGAATGGACGAAAAAGTGGTGAGTTATGCCGAATCGCATGATCAGGCGTTGGTAGGTGACAAGACCATTATTTTCAGGCTTATTGATAAAGAAATGTATTTTAGTATGCGCAAAGATCAACCCAATCTGGACGTTGAACGTGGAATTGCGCTGCATAAAATGATCAGATTGGCTACTCTTAGCTGCGCGGGTGGCGCTTACCTCAATTTTATGGGTAATGAATTCGGTCATCCCGAATGGATTGATTTTCCACGCGAAGGAAATAACTGGTCTTATGCTCACGCTCGCCGTCTATGGAGTTTAGTTGATAACAAGGAGTTGCGCTATTGTTTACTGTCTGATTTTGACCGTGAAATGATCACATTGGCCAGAAAATCAAAGTTGATTGAAATTCCTGAGGTAAATTGGATTTACGATCATAAATGGAATGAAATTTTGGTTTATTCGAGAGGGAAATATTTGTTTGTATTTAACTTTAATCCTTCTCAATCGTTTCCTGACTACGGAATTGCGATGCAGGCTTCAAAATATAAAATTGTTCTTGACACAGATGATGCACGATTTGGAGGACAGAATCGTATTGACAGGAAGATGACTTATTTCACTATTCCTGAAAGCGGTTTAACAAGTCAACATTATTTGCGATTGTATTTGCCTGCCCGAACAGCTCTTGTGCTTGAAAAACAGGATTTTAAAAGGGTGAGGTAGGGAGGGGCAGTGGTCAATGATCAGTATTCAGTGGTCAGTATTCAGTTGTCAGTATTCAGTATTTAAGGTTCATGGTTAAGTTTATCTTTTGTAGATGGAAAAAATTGTAAAAATTAAATAGTAAAATAGTAAATATTTAAATTCTTGTTGATGTCATTTTTTACTGAGATTAAGATAACGGAGTTTCCATTTAAAATGGATTATTCGAAGAGCATACAGTTCTTTGGATCATGTTTTTCTGAGAACATCGGACAAAAATTACTTGATCTTAAATTTGATGTCGATTTAAATCCATTTGGCATATTGTATAATCCAATTTCAATTGCAAATAGTTTACATATATTGTTGGAGAATAGAGTATTTACTGAAAGTGATCTATTTCTGGATCAAGGTATTTGGAGTAGTTTCTATCATCATAGCAGGTTTTCGGATGTTAATAGGGAGGCGGCTCTTGAAAAGATCAATAGCCGGATTGCAAATTCCCATAAGTTCTTATTGAAAGCCGATTTTCTGATTATCACTTTCGGAACTTCATGGGTGTACGAATTGAAAGAATCAGGACAGGTGGTAACGAACTGTCATAAGGTCCCAGCAGCCAAATTTAAGCGGTTTCGATTGGATGTATCGGAAATTACAAAGGTATATAGAGAATTACTGACAGAAATTTGGAGATTTAACCCAAATTTAAAGGTGGTGTTTACTGTTAGCCCTATTCGGCACTGGAAAGATGGGGCCATAGAAAATCAGGTTAGCAAAGCTACTTTATTACTTGCGATAGACCAATTGTTAAGTGGGTTTGGAACTATGAATATCGGGTACTTTCCTTCCTACGAATTGATGATGGATGAACTGCGGGATTACCGCTTCTATGCTGAGGATATGCTGCATTTAAGTCCCGTTGCAACTGACTACATATTCGAACGATTTGCTAAGGTGATGATGTCAATTAACAGCCTGCAAATCGCCAAAGAGGTAGTAAAAATAGGGAAGGCCATTCTGCACCGTCCTGTTAATTCTAACTCTGTAGAATATGAAAAATTTATTTTATATAATTTAGATGAAATTAATAAATTAACAATTAATTTTCCCTATCTTAATTTTGCAAATGAGAAAAAGCAACTGGAAAAGGATTTATCTGGTATTCAGGAATCAAGGATCAATTAACAAAAATATAATGACTATTTTTGTAATGATTGTATCCTTCCGATGTACGTCACAGACCATTTTCTTAAGCCGGATTTAAAGACCAAAAAGTCAAGAACTATGAGTTATCTAAAATTTGATAAGAATCAGTTGGTTAATCTGGAGTATTCACTTCAGCGGGAGGTCCTTCGTTCGAACCGTGCGGGTTCCTACATCAGTACAACTCTTTCGGGATGTAATACGCGCAAATACCACGGTTTACTCGTTTGTCCGCTCGATGAACTGGATGGGGAAAAACAAGTACTGCTGTCATCGCTCGATGAATCAGTGATTCAACATGGATCGTCTTTTAACCTGGGCATTCATAAATTCGATGGAGATCATTACGAACCCAAAGGACATAAATACATCCGTGATTTCAGTATTGATATCATTCCCCGCACTACCTATCAGGTTGGGGGAGTCGTATTGAGCAAGGAGCGTATCCTGGTTGAAAAAGAACAGCAATTACTTCTAAAGTATACTCTTGAAGATGCTCATTCACCTACCATATTAAGGTTCAGACCCTTTCTGGCTTTCAGGAGTGTTCATGCATTAAGTAAAGCCAATCTTTACGCCAATACACATTATACAGAAATTGAGAACGGGATCAAGATAAAATTGTATGAAGGATATCCATTTTTATACATGCAATTTTCAAAAGAAGTTGAATTTATTCCTGCCCCGGAATGGCAATATGGCATTGAATATCCCAAAGAGCAAAACCGGGGATACGATTATAAAGAAGATCTTTTTGTGCCGGGATATTTTGAACTCCCAATTAAAAAAGGAGAGACCATCATTTTCTCTGCTTCAACAAGTGAACAAGCCGTTGGTGCCTTTAAACAAAAATTCACCCGAGAGGTTAAAAAAAGAATACCACGCGATACTTTTTTGGGTAGCCTTAGCAATTCAGCCCAACAATTTTTAGTCAGAAGAGACCATCAAACCAATATCATTGCCGGATTTCCATGGTACGGAGCAATTTCAAGGCAAACTTTTATTGCTTTGCCAGGATTGACGCTTGACTTGAATGATCAGGAAACATGTGAAAATGTTTTGGATACCCAGCTTAAATACCTTAAGGATGGATTATTTCCCAAATTCCCTGAGAAGTCAGGCACATTATACGATTCGATTGACTCACCACTATGGTTTTTCTGGTCTGTTCAACAATATTACCGTAAATCAAAAGATTCTAAAAAGATCTGGGATAAATATGGTCCAAAAATGAAATCAATTGTTTCGGCTTATAAAAGCGGAACAGAATTCAATATACGAATGCTTGAAAATGGTCTGATATACGGTAAAGCTGAAAATGTAGCTTTGACATGGATGGATTCTTATGTAGAGGGGAGACCTGTGGTACCGCGAGGTGGAATGCCGGTTGAAGTTAATGCATTATGGTACAATGCACTTTGTTTGTGCCTTGAATTGGCTGAAGCAGAAAATGACAAGAAATTTCTCAAAGAATGGAAAAATTTTCCTCCCTTGGTGGCCAAATCGTTTGTCGAATTATTTTGGTCTGAGGACAAGGAATATCTGGCTGATTGTGTTGATGGAGATGCCACAGACTGGTCAATAAGGCCCAATATGCTCATTGCTGCTGCACTGGAATTTTCACCCATTGACCGTGAAAAACAAAAGGCTGTTTTAAGTACTGTAAAACGCGAATTGCTTACACCAAGAGGATTGAGGACATTGTCTCCCCGTGATCCCCGTTATCAGGGTATTTGCCAGGGAAATAATCAGGAACGGGAACTTACTCTTCATCAAGGAACAGTCTGGCCTTGGTTCATCTCTTTCTTTGTGGAAGGCTACCTGAAAATACATGGTCGTGGAGGATTGCCATTCGTGAAAAAAATAATAGAAGGTTTTGAAGATGAAATGACAGAGCATTGTATCGGCACTATTTCTGAAATATACAATGGAAATCCTCCCCATCGTGGCAAAGGGGCAATATCGCAGGCATGGAGTGTTGCGGCGTTGATACGTGCATCCAAATTACTGGAAAAATATGAAGAATAAAATCAACATTTTAACTTGAAGCTATGAAGGTATTGATGTTTGGTTGGGAATTTCCCCCTCACATATCGGGAGGACTTGGAACTGCATGTTACGGATTGACCAAAGGGTTGACCGGATTGAATGATATGGATGTGATTTTTGTTGTTCCAAAGGCTTTTGGTGATGAAGATCAGTCCACCATGAAATTGCTTGGTGCCAATGAAGTCCCTGTGACCCGCAAACAAATTCAATTCAGTAATCTTCAGTCAAAAATTGATTATTACGAAATTGAATCAGGAATGGTCCCATACCTCGATCCTGAAGAGTTCTGGAAGTTGTCAACTAAGGTAGTATCAGAAAAAACAAAGTTTGTAGAGACTAATTCTGAAGGGAAAATTGATTTCTCAGGCAAATATGATCAAAACCTACTTGACGAAATATATAAATACTCGATAGTTGCCGAAGTAATTGCGCGCGACAATGAGTTTGATGTCATTCATGCCCATGATTGGCTAGCCTATCCAGCGGGTATTGCCGCCAAACGTGTTTCTGGAAAACCATTGGTGATCCATGTTCATGCAACAGATTTCGACAGAAGCGGTGGAAGTGTAAATCCTCAGGTTTATGCCATGGAAAAAGAAGGCATGGATGCAGCCGACAAAATTATAACTGTCAGTAACCTGACAAGAAGTATTGTCATCGAAAAGTATTTTATCGATCCTAAAAAGGTAGTTACGGTTTATAATGCAGTTGAACCTTTATCTCCAGATGAAAAAATAAATCTCAAGAAAGGGGTTGATGAAAAAATTGTCACTTTTCTGGGACGCATTACCATGCAAAAAGGACCTGAATATTTTGTGGAAGCTGCCAATCTTGTTCTTCAAAAGATGAATCATGTCCGTTTTGTGATGGCCGGTAGCGGTGATATGATGAATGCCATGGTAAAAAGGGCCGCTGAATTAAAAATCACTGACAGGTTTCATTTTACAGGCTTTTTGAAAGGCGATGACGTATTCGATATGTTTCACATGAGCGATGTATTTGTAATGCCATCGGTTTCAGAACCATTTGGAATTGTACCTCTGGAAGCAATGCAATCAAACGTTCCGGTTATCATATCCTATCAGTCTGGCGTTTCAGAAATTCTCAAATATGCCATCAAAATCGATTATTGGGATACTTATGCCATGGCAGACGCTATATACGGATTGATCAATTATCCGGCACTTCACAACATGTTTAAAGATCATGGAAAAGTTGAAGTAGACAACCTATTGTGGAGAACATCTGCAAAAAAAGTACGTAGAATTTATCAGGAAGTAATTGAAAAAAGTTTACAAAGAAAAACCAATTGATATGAAGTCCATCTGTTTCTATTTCCAGGTTCACCAACCTTTTCGTTACAGAAGGTATCGTTTTTTCGATATCGGTAACGACCATTATTATTACGATGATTATGCCAATGAATCTATTCTGCGTAAAGTAGCCGACCGCTGTTACCTTCCAGCCAACAAGCTGATGCTTGAGTTGATAAAGAAACACAAAGGCAAATTCAAAATCGCCTATTCCATTTCAGGACTGGCACTCGAACAATTTGAACTCTATGCCCCTGAAGTGATTGATTCTTTCAAGGCTTTGGCCGATACAGGTCATGTCGAATTTCTATCCGAAACCTATTCCCATTCATTGGTCTCGTTGAAAAATCCTGAGATGTTCAAAAAACAGGTGGCAGACCACGACCTTATGATAGAAAAATATTTTGGACAAAAACCTACGGTGTTCAGAAATACAGAATTGATATATTCGGACCAAATAGGTGCCATGGTTTCAGATATGGGCTATAAAGCTATGGTTACAGAAGGAGCAAGACATATTCTTGGTTGGAAATCACCCAATTTCCTGTATGTGAATGCTATCAATCCAAGGCTGAAAGTGCTTATGCGCAATTTTAAATTGAGTGATGATCTGGCTTTCCGTTTCTCCAATAAGGGATGGAATAAATATCCATTGACGGCTGAAAAGTATGTTAAGTGGATCAGTTCCCTAGAGAAGGATGAAATATGCAATATATTTTTGGATTACGAAGCTTTTGGAGAACATCAGGCTGCTGATACCGGTATTTTTAATTTCCTTGAAAATTTACCGCAATCCGTTTTCAAATATTCAAAAATGACCTTTGCTACTCCTTCTGAGGTGGCAACTAAATTCCAGCCTGTATCTATGGTAAGCGTTCCACAACCCATTTCGTGGGCCGATGAAGAACGCGATCTTTCAGCCTGGCTTGGAAATGAATTGCAGGATGAAGCTTTTAATAAATTATATGAATTGGCCGATCGTATGAGCAGGGTAACAGATAGCGCCATGATTAAAGATTGGAATTATTTACAATCAAGCGATCATTTCTATTATATGTGTACTAAATTTTTCTCAGATGGTGAAGTGCACAAATATTTCAATCCTTATGAAAGTCCTTATGAGGCGTTCATTAACTACATGAATGTTTTAAGCGATTTCAAACTCAGGCTCAATTCCTTTGTTCCTGAAAGTAAATCGGATATAGAATTGGCCATACTTAATAAATTACTGGAAGAAAAGGATGCTAAATTGAAAAAATATGAGGCGGAAATAAAAGCCTTGCAATCTCAACAAAACGGTCAGCGTGTAGCTTCAGTTCCAACAAAAACCGTTAAAACAAAGTCAACCTGTAAGTAGAATTATAAAATATACAATTGTGGAACAACCAGTTTGGAAAAAATTATTCGTTGAATCTAACATTCCCGAGAAATTAGCTCCCTTAAAAGAACTAAGTCGTAATCTTTGGTGGGTGTGGAACAACGAGGCCCGTGAATTATTTCAGATGATTGATGCTGAAATATTTGAAGAGTGCGAACATAACCCCATTTTGCTCCTTGAGATGGTAAGCTATAAGCGCTTTCTGGAACTTGAAAATGATGACAGGTTTATCCTGAAAATGAAACAAGTTTCGACTGCGCTCCAGATGTATTTGGACGAACGAAAAACACTTAAAGGTCTATCAATTTCCTATTTCAGTATGGAATATGGATTACACGATAGTCTGAAAATATTCTCAGGTGGATTGGGTATCCTGGCAGGTGATTATCTGAAAGAAGCCAGCGACTCAAAAGTAAACCTGACAGGTGTTGGTCTTTTATATCGTTATGGCTATTTCAGACAGAACATTTCAATCGCGGGAGAGCAGTTATCCTATTATGATGCTCAGCAGTTTACCAAAATTCCGGTGTTGCCTGCATTCGACAAAAATGGCGAATGGGTGAGTATTGAAGTTGAATTTCCCGGTAGGATTGTCACTGCCCGTGTTTGGCAGGTCAATGTTGGTTCAATTAAACTCTTCCTTTTGGATACCGATTTTGATGGCAATAGTGATGAAGACCGTTTTGTGACCCATCATTTATATGGCGGCGACAATGAAAACCGACTTAAACAAGAAATGTTGCTTGGACTTGGCGGGATTCGATTGCTTAAAAAACTTGGGATTGAATCCGATATCTATCATTGCAATGAAGGACACGCTGCGATGATCGGTCTCGAAAGAATAAAAGATCTGGTAGCTGATAAAGGATTGAAATATGCCGAAGCCAAAGAAGTGGTGAGGGCTTCTACTCTGTTTACCACCCATACCCCTGTTCCGGCAGGACACGATTCATTCCATCAGGACCTTTTTCAAAGGTATATGGAGAAATATCCTGAAAAAGTTGAAATTACATGGGAGGATTTTCTACAGTTGGGTAAAGCCAACACATCTGAAGATCATTTCAATATGAGCTATCTGGCCTGCAATCTTTCAGTGGGAATAAACGGGGTAAGTAAATTGCATGGTGAGGTATCTAAAGAGATTTTGCGGCCCCTGTATGAAGGTTATCTTGCTGAAGAGATACAAATAGGATATGTTACCAATGGAGTTCATTATTCAACTTGGGTAGCCCCTGAATGGAAGACAATTCATCAGAAATACTTTGGAAGTAAATTTCCTGAAGAACAGCTTGATTTTGACGTCTGGGAACATATTTATATGATTCCTGATGAAGAAATCTGGAACATCAAGCAGAATCTTCGCCTGAAGACCATTGGTTATATCAAACAGCGCTTTATCGACACTTGGATTAAAAGGCATGAAAATCCAAAACAAATCAATGAGGTATTAGGGAAATTGAATCCTTATGCCCTTACCATTGGGTTTGCACGTCGTTTCGCAACTTATAAAAGAGCTCATTTATTATTTCGGAACCTCGATAGGCTGGCCAAATTGGTCAATGACCCGGCTCGTCCGATACAGTTTATTTTTGCAGGTAAGGCTCATCCGGCGGATAAAGCAGGTCAGGATTTAATAAAGTACATTGTTGAAATATCGAAACGTCCTGAGTTCATTGGCAAAATTCTCTTTGTTCAGAATTATGATATGAACCTTGCCAAAATGATGTTGCAGGGAGTGGATATCTGGATGAATACTCCAACCCGACCACTCGAAGCTTCGGGTACCAGTGGCGAGAAAGGCGTGATGAACGGAACGATCCATTTTTCTGTACTCGATGGTTGGTGGGTCGAAGGATACAAGAAAGATGCAGGTTGGGCTCTCGCTCAGGAAAATTCTTATGATTTGTGCGAACTGCAGGATGAATTGGATGCGGAGACGATATATAATATTTTTGAGGATGAAATTTTGCCGGCATTTTATACCAGAAACATCAAAGGCATTCCCGAGAAATGGGTTTCATACATTAAAAATACCTTTGCAAAAGTAGCCCCTCATTTCACCACAGCGCGTATGATCCGCGATTACCACGATCGCTTCTACAACCCACAAGCCTTTAGGTCTGCACGGTTGATTGCATCTAACTATCAGATAGCCAAAGAAATTGCAGCCTGGAAGCTCAAAGTTTCTACTGTCTGGAATGATATAGAAGTCAAACAGGTTCAAATGACTGACGGCATTACCAATGTATTGAAAATCGGAGAAAGATATCCGGCGAGGGTGGTAGTCGATTTGAAAGGTTTGAATCCTGAGGATGTTGGCGTTGAAATGGTAATTACTGAAAATGGAGACGAAAATCCGGCTACATTAGTTGATTGTTTGCAGTTTGCAGTTGAAAACGTTGAAGGATCAGTGGTCACTTTTAACCTGAACTTACAATTGATGAATTCAGGTGCATATAATTATGCAATCCGCATGTATCCCAAACACCCTGAATTACCACACCGTCAGGATTTCAATTATTTGAAATGGGTTTAATTAAAACATATTTATAACAAAACAGAAAAAGGCAGCTACAAGCTGCCTTTTTCTGTTTATACGTGTGTTCGAACGAAATGTAAATTGCAAGATTACACGGATTATAGCCTAAAATGTCGCACTAACTTGTTGCTGTCGCTACTGGTGCATCCCGAGTACTCGGGATCAATATTTGTAGAAAGTCAGGATTGAATGAAAAAAGGAAGGTGCATCCCGAGTACTCGGGACGGAATATTTTCAAAAAAAATTACGGTGCGCTGCACCTTCGGGTTACGGCATTTTATATGTTTCTACAAATATTAAAGGTGCTCTGCACCTAGCGAATTGACTGGCGATTGGTTGATGGAAAAGATATGTTTCAGCAATATAGCCATCACAAGATACAAATGTGTCAATTCATCAAGTTGCAATTATTTGGCGATACATAACCAACAATCCTAAACCGGAGGCAGGCAGGAACTGAAAGAAACATCTCAATTGCTTGCCAGAATTGACAAGCAGAGCTTTATAGGGGCTTTTGATTCCTGGCATAGTATTATCTGGTATTTCCTAAAGGAAAGGAAAACAGATCACTTAAATGGCAAAAAAAAAGGTATAAGTGTTGCAAGTGGTATTGTCAATGATCCTACATTTACGACACTTGCGAGGGTACTATTTGCAAAAATGCCTATTTGATAGCAATTACCAAAATGGGATTACTTGAGAAAATGAGAAGGTGAGAAAGTGTAGTAACTGATATTGAAAATGATCAATTGCGTGCCGGCAGAATTTAACCGATAAATATATTTGCAAAGCACTACAGACCAGAATAATATCATAAGAATACGTCTGATCCCCTATACCTGGTGCGAATAAATTATGTGTTTAACAGGTTTTGTTGATTAGTTAACAGATCTTTAACAATGGCATTAATTGAACGTCCTGTCATTTGTGCTTTTATCGCCAATTGACTGTGTACTTCTGATGGAATTCGGATATTCAAAGATCCGCTGTATGCTTTTTGAGGTTTTATACCTCGCTCTTCGCAGCTTTCAAGATAATGGTCAATTCCAGCCTCAAAATCAGCTTTCAATTCCTCTACCGTATTGCCTTCGTAAGTAATCAGGTTTTTATTCATCCCGACTACCTTGCCAAACAGACAGTTGTCTTCTTCGCTATACTCTACTGTTCCTATATAACCCTTGTGTTTTAATGTTCCCATAATGTGATCTATATTAACTTGTTCAATGTCAGAAATTCCAGAACTTGCTTCATTACATAGCTTTTAATTGCACTATTGGGGTGCGGTTTGTGTGCATCGTAAGAAAGTTCCCTTTCATTGTTTACAAACTCAATTCGAGAACCGGATGTTTTGCCTTTTTGGCTGACCTCAAACCCAAGAATTTGAAACAAACGTGTAAGTTCATTAAAAGTAAAATCTTTGGGTTGTTTTTTAAACCGTTCAATCAGCTTTTCCTTTGTTCCCATTCATACGTATTTATTTTACAAATGTAACTATTTTTAGTTGCAAATAGTAATTGTTTGGCAAATAACATTCTTGAATAGAACTAAGTAAATGGAACTTTTTATTGTTGCTGAATTCAAGTTACTAATGCAACTTTTAATCGATCTAGCGGCTTTAAAACGGATTTGCTTTCAATAAATTGGAACGGATTCAAAAGAGCTTCCAAAGTATAAAACCAGATCGCTCAACCCATTCAATTCAAACTTACCGAAGAGCAAGGGCTCAATTTCACTGACTTATTCGGAGCCATGCTCGCAAGGAACGAACTGCTGATTGGAGTCTCCTCAGCTGGTGACTTTTTTCAGTCACCTGCTGAGTATTGTCAAACTTTGGGACTACTGAGCAGGTGACTGAAAATAGTCACCAGCTCAGGGGTGAGACTACTGAGCAGGTGACTGAAAATAGTCTCCAGTTCAGGGGTGAGAGTATTGAGCAGGTGACTGAAAATAGTCACCAGCTCAGTTGCGACGCTCGAAAAACATGCCATTGCTGTCTATCAAACCATGCCCAACAATAATCTGAAAGGGATAAGCCTTACCTTCTTTGAAAAGTTGCCGCAGCAGTTCGATCGTCAGGGTTATCTGAAAGTAGCCGAAGAGTTGGGTATTCAAACCAAGACAGCCGAAAGGTACATCGCTCAGTTTCTCAGTTTCTCAGTTTCTCACTTTCTCATTTTCTCACCTTCTCACTTTCTCATTTTCAACTTCCTCAACTTCCTCACTTCCTATTTCATAAAAACGCATTTTGAAATCAAAAATGTGAAAATGTGAAAAATGAAAATAGGAAGTGAGGAAGTTGAGGAAGTGAGGAAGTGAGAAAATAAGAAAATGAGAAAGTGAGAAGGTGAAAAGTGAGAAGGTGAGAAAATGAGAAGGTGGACCTTGAACCCTATTCGTCAAATTCGTTTTAAAATTCGTCAAATTCGTACCTTCATAATCTGTAAATATAAACATAAAAGAATCATTTTATTTAAGATTAAATACTAAATTTGACAAAACATAAAAAAGGAAAAAGTGAAGACAATACATCTAAGTATAATTCAAACTAAACTTCAGTTGAAGAACGTTGTCTTCTTTCTTTTTAGTCTGATTATTCTATGTTTATCTTATGGCTGCAACCAAAAGGATAACAGTTTGAATAAAGCCAATAGTAAAATGTTAGATGCTATTGAAGCTCAAATGTTTCAATATCCTGAAATTTTGGATAGTCTGCTTTGTAATATTGATACCACAAATATTACACAACATGATGAAGCAAGAGTAAATATGATTAGAGGATATATTTATTATAGGAATGGTGAATATGATAATGGTATTAACGAATTAGAAAAGGGGGAAACTTTCTTTTTAAATGAAAAAGATTATTATCACCAAAATATTAACAATCTCATAGAAGCATTTACATTCGAGCAACTTAAATTAAATGATAATGCAGCCAAATTATATATCGAATGCAAGAAATATTTTGAGAAAAATCAATACCCGAAATATACGTTTTATGCTGAACTAGGTTTATTACGGATGTCAAATCAACTTATTCTGGAGAAAATTGAGTTGATTAATGACTTAAAAAGGATGCTTATCGAATTTCATGATCCAATATTTGATGCGTTGTTTTATTCGGCGATGGGCAATCTTGAAACTGACGATTCATTAAAGTGCGATTATTACGAAAAAGCCAGGTCTGAATTCATTCTTGCAAAACGTTGGTCACGAGTCTACACATTAGAAATAAATACTTTATTTGCAAAAATAAGGCAAGATCAATCGGAGAAAATACAGGTATATTATAACAACTTTCCAAATAAGCTATATTTTTATATCCCAACCGTTTATCAAAGAATGCGCTACAAATATGGGCAGGCTTATCTTTTTGCATTACAGGGAAAGAATAAGGAAGCAATAGAAGTTGCAAACAAATTGCTGAATGAATTAGTTGTTTTGAAATTTCCAGCAATAGAATCAGATTGTGCTAATTTATTGTCTGTTTTATATATGCGCACAGGGGATTACAAGAATGCTTATTATATGTTGATAAAAGACAATGAACTCAAAGAAAAGAGCTTGAAAGATTTGCAACAAAATCGTTTAGTCGCCTTAGGGGGATATTACCGCTATTCTGAACTTGAAAAGGACAAGTTAAATCTGAAAGTGGAAAATCAAAACTATCTTTTATTATTGAGTGTTATTGTCTTGATTATTATTATCGGAATTTTTATTGGTTGGTTTTTATTAAAAAATGCCAAACATAAACAGGAAATTTTAAAACTTAAAAATATAGAAATTGAAGATCAATTTAATAATTTACTTCATGCTTTAGAGAATAGTGAGAATAAAAATGCCCTTTTAATAACCCAGGTGGAAGAATCGAAGGTTCAATATAAAGATTCACTCGATATTTCAAAATTTTTAGAGTCAATTGATAAAAACCAGATTACCAAATGGCCTGAATATGAAACAGCTTTCATGAAATTAAGACCAGGTTGGCTTGAAAAAATTAAGCAACAGGTACCTGCTCTTACGCCAAGTGATATAAAATATTGCATGTGTATATATTTCAATTTTGAGAATGCAATAATTAGGAGTCTTTTAAACGTAAGTCTTGATGCGATTAAAAGTGCAAAAAAAAGAATTCGTGATAAGTTTTTATTGGAACATTCCTCACAAATCTATACTTTTTTGAAAAAATTTGATTAAAAAAGTATATTATCCTCAAAATAATAGAAAATACCTCTTTTTACACACTTTTACACCCCTGTTGTAATAACATTCTATCACGCATCTTGATTACTTTTGAGGCGCATTAGTGCGATTCTTAAACTTAATTTAAAATGTTATGAAGAAAAGAAAAATGTATCTTATTGCTGTTGTTATTGTGATGGTGTTTATGAATGTTTTACTCTCTACTCCAATCATAAATAATAAATCTCAATTGTCGTTAATACTACTCTCAGCAAAAGCAGATGGTAATCCTATTGAAAATCGTGATCCGGTTGATGATCCTATACCTGATGGAACGCAGCCTGAAGAGTGGTTGCTTTCTTCAATTATAAGCTATCTTTTTAATTGAAGAGAACAATATTCTATTCTTTATCTTCTACAAACTTAGATTAGCAATATTTAGATTTTTAAAGAGCAAATAAGATAATTGGCAATGCGAGAGAGTAATAAATGAAAAAGCTATTCACATATACCATAAGTGTTATTCCTTCACTGTTGTTGGCTGTAATCATATTGGTTATTCCGCAACTAAATAACAGTGAATTAATGGACCCCACCCAAAGTGGCAAAGCCTTTGGCTTTCTATGGGGTATGCTGGGTTATTTGGTAGTCCTTCTATTTATTTTTACAATAAACCGTCAAATTCCTCCCATCAGAATTACATTGGTCGATATCCTTCTTGGAGTATTCTGTTTAATGGAGGTCATTTCATATTGTCTACATCCTGGTGATCCACTTCAGATGTTAATAATTGGAGCTTTAGTGCTTTTCTATCTGTCTGTAAGGGCTATAAACCTAAAAAATATAGTATATCTTTTAATTGCAGTGGTTATTTCAGGTACTATCCAGGCAATCTATGGCAATTTACAATTATGGGGTTATTTTATGTCAAACCATAGTTTATTTAAAATGACAGGTAGCTTTTTTAACCCAGGCCCTTTTGCCGGATATCTGGCTGCAGTTTTCCCTGTTTCGTTGGGGTTCTATTTGTTCAATATTCAACTCAGCTTCCCGAACCAAAATTTAGTGTTTATAAAACTGAATTCTTATTTAATTTTGACTAAATCTTATTTCAAGAATCTCTTAAGCAAAACTCATTATATTAATAAAAATGACCAGATGCTTACCCCGCAAGAGGAGCAGACAATAACTAAAAAACCTACCAATTATACTTTTCTGAAATCTTTGGCCCTACTTTCGATCATCAGTATGGGGATGGTCTTGCCAGCATCACGATCCAGGGCGGCATGGCTTGCAGTTTCGGTGTCCTCAGTTTATTTGATTACTCTTAGATATCAACTTGTTCAAAAACTAAGGATATACCTTAATACGCTTACAAAAAAGAGTTCGCTGATTGGTGTATTAATCATTTTTCTGGCAATCTCAATGGCAGGATTGTATCATTTCAAAAAGGGTTCTGCTGATGGACGATTGCTAATATGGAAAGTAAGTGCCGGAATGATCAAAGACAACCCAATTTTGGGTCATGGGGTCGAAGGGTTTAAAAGTCATTACATGGATTATCAGGCGGCTTATTTTAAAAATAACCCGGACAGTAAAGATGCAATGGTTGCCGGTGACACCAATTATGCATTTAACGAATTTATTCAACTTACTGTTGAAAACGGCTTAGTTGGTCTTCTATTGATTGTTACAATTATTTTATTACTCTTTTTTAAGAATAACAAAAATAATAATCCCGAAATATTAGGAGAAGAAGGCGATTTACGAAGAGCAGAAGGCTATATTGAGTTAAATTCGGAAACTAGTTGGATAAAGAATGAGCATATTGAGTATGAACAGTTCCTTTTGCATATTTCACGTGCAGTTATCCTATCTATTATTGTATTCGGCTTATTCTCCTATCCACTACAAATACTACCCATCAAAATATGTTTGGTTATCGTTATCGCTATTGCTGTACAGGTGTTAAACTTAAAAGGTCCAGAAATTATTAAACAATTCAATTACAGTTATAACTTAAGACAATTCGCATTGAAATCCATTCTTTCAGTTGGATGTTTAGGTGTTATTTGGATGGCAATAAGCTATATGCAACAAGTTAAGGTAGCATATACCGATTGGAAATATGCGTTTGATACCTACAACATGGGTATTTATGACGACTGTTTAATTGAATACCAAAAAGCCTTCCATATATTAAAGACCAATGGTGATTTTTTAACCAATTACGGCAAGGCGCTTTCAATGGCCGATAAGCACGTTGAAGCGATTGAAAAATTACAGCAGGCAGCTAAATATTACCCCAATACAGTGGTTTATACAACCTTGGGCGATAGCTACAAAGAGATTGGACGAACAGAACTGGCTGAAAAGAATTATAACTATGCATGGAATATGAACCCCGGTCGTTTTTATCCAAAATACCTTTTGGTAAAATTGTATATTGAAAACGGACAAAAAAGAAAAGCAGTGAAAATGGCTGAAGAGTTATTAGAAAAAGAAGTGAAAATTAAATCAACAGCCATTCAGGAAATTAAAGATGAAATGAAAAAGATAATTGGAAAATAGTTTTAAAACCAAAGGGAATGAACAGGAAGCCTAAACCCCAAAAGTTATCCGCTTCCTGTTCTGCTCCTTTTCTAAAAAAGAAAGTGAGGTGATCTGACAAAGATAAGAATCTTGTGATTAAGATGAACTATTTGTTCATGTCTTTGAAAAGATAGATAAGACAGAAAGTTAGAAATTATTAACAATTAATTTTAAAACATTATGAGAAATAAATTTTTAATAGTGATTGGAGCGTTTTCACTAGCAGTAATGCTAACGCTTAATATCACATTAGTAAGAAATGATAGCAATGCTGATTTTTCATTGGGATCACTTTTGGCAATTGCTCAGACTCTTGGTGAAACACCACCACCACCACCACCACCCTGTTGGACAGCTACAATATTGGCTTGTCCGAGTTTATGGGGAATGTTGGGTGGATCTCGCCAGAAGTGTACTGCAACTGGATCAAGTGGCCCTCCTTATAGTTGTTTAGAAACAGACTGTCAAGTAGTTAACCCACAAGAATTGACAAAGACGTGTATTCATTGATTTGTTCGCAACGAATAGATTAGTCTAATTTGAATTTAGTATTTCAGTTGTCCATGATTTTTTATTGTGGACGACTGATTCTGTTTTTTTAATGTAATTGTAGTAATATATATCATATGAACCTTAAAAACCATATTTGTCAATTTGCCGTTGTCATATTTTTTTTTACTTCTTGCATTCATAGAGAAATTAAAAGCACAAATGAAGACCGCAGTATAAAAATGATATTAATAGATAACACATCAGTTGATAAAAATAAGGATATCTCAGATCTAGTTGAAGAGATAAATATTATAGCTTTAAAAGAAAAATCAGGGAATCATATCGGTGATATTTCCAAGCTTTTTCTTTCTTCTGGCTACTACATTGTTGCGGATATGTATAACGCAGGGAAAATATTACTGTTTGATAGAGATGGTAATTTTAAAAAAGTAATACTGCGAACGGGTTTAGGTCCTGAAGAATGTATACAAATAAACGATTGTTGGCTTAATTATAAAGGTGAATTGGAAGCATATGATTTTGCGCAAAAAAAAATATACCAGTACGACAGTCTATTCAATTTAAAAAATATTGTGAAATCTACAAATTTTTATTTATTAAATAATATTGTTAGAATTCCTAATACTGATGGATATGTCGGTTATGCATCCTTTAATCTTTTAAATAGTCCAATAAATGGTAAGCGATACCATATTGCGTTTCTAAATAATAATTTAAAAATTATGAATACTTGTTTATTCTTTGATAAAATTTATGAAGGAGTAAATTATCTTAATTACACAAATCATTTCTATCAATATCGAGATTCAATTCGTTTTGTCAGAACTTTAGATAATTATATCTATAATGTCAAAGAAACTGGTTTAGAGAAAATCTATAAATTAGTTTATAAAGAAAATCAAATGCCAGAAAATGTACTTGATGAAATCATAGGTAAACATTTAGAAGTTTTCAAATCGCAAAATGTGAATCCCAACGTTAAATTAAAATATTTTAAAGACTTCTCATCATTTACAGGAAATTGGCAAGAAAATGATAAATATGTTTTTATTTATTCAGAGAATAAGCATAAATATGAATTTGTATCTCTACTTAATAAACAAACAAATAAGATTGAATTCAATTCTAAATATCTTTGTGAAAACAAGCGTTTTAAAATCGATATTCCAAATTTTAGTAATTATGATGCAGAAAGTAATTCTTTTATTGGCTCAATCTTTGGAGAGGATCTTAAAAAACATATTTACAATGATAGTAAATTTCAAAAAGAATTTACAATTGAACCAACAACATTTTATGTAGTTAATGTAAAACTCAAAAAATGAAAAATACTTTTCAACGGCTAACCTTCCTTTTTTTCTTGTCTTTTATCTTTGGTACTACTTTCTTATGTATTAAAGATATTTTGATAATTAAAAAATTACAAAATACTATTGATATTCTAACTGATAGTTTGGGAAAAGTAAATTTCGAGAGATTTTATTTAAACCAATTAATCAGTCTAAATTCATGTAATACTATTTTATCTGAGAATTTATATGCTTATGAATTGGCTGATGAGGAAAGACAAAATCCTATCTGTTTAAAAACTATAGTGACTTCTGGAAAGAATAAAATTATTGTTCGATATACACACATTGGATGTAATGCTTGCACTGACAGTACATTTAATTTAATTCGGAGAAATAAACGATTATTAGATAAATTTGAAGTAATTGTATTAGTTGATTTTACAGATTTTCAAACTTATTTGAAATGGCGAAAATTATCTGAAATGACAGAAAAAGTGCTATGGTTAAAAAAAGGAGAGTTACCATTTCAAATTGAAAAGGAAAATGCATCTTATATATTTACTGTTGACCATTCAGGTATAGCATCATCACTATTTATTCCAAAAAAAATGTTCCCTAAATATTTGAAGAATTATTTAAATGGACTTGGTGAATAGAAAAAATCATTAAATTACAGTGTTTGAATTGTATTAATTTTATTGTTAATTCAAACTTTCTGTTCTGCATATAATTATGAATATTTTGAAAGAAATTAAGTATGCATCCTATTAATAAAGCTTGATTCAACCGACAATCAAATTTTTAATATATAATAATATGATTAAATATTTTGTAATTGCATTATTCACCTATATTCTATATGCGTGCAGTATAAAACCCAAAGATAGTTCTTCTCCCGTTGAAAAGCGCCAATACACTGAACAGCAGAATCCAGTTGGAGTCATCATCCTTCAAAAAGGAATGTTTCAAAAAGAACTGGTGAGTAATGGGAAGTTGGTTGCTTTGCGAAAAAGTGATCTTCAGTTTCGTGTAGGTGAACAATTGGAAAAACTCGATGGACGAAACGGTGACCCGGTAAAAGCTGGACATACGATTGCGGAATTAAATACATTCACCTACAAACAACAGTTGGACAATTCACAAATACAGCTAAAAAGAGCCAGACTCGAAATGCAGAATGTGTTGATCGGACAAGGGTACAATACCCTGGATACTACTGCTATACCGCCTCATATTTACGAAATGGCTTCGGTCAAATCCGGCTATTCCGAAGCAGTACAAAGTTTGGAAACTGCAGAGTTTAACATGAAATCAACCCGATTGGTTGCACCCTTTGATGGAATACTGGCTAACATCAAACAAAAGCAATACGATCGAATCAATGCGGGTACCACTTTTTGTACCTTAATCGACGATTCTCAATTTGAAGTAGAATTCCGAATGGTTGAAAGTGAAGTAGGTGTTTTACGAAGAGCAGAAGGCTATATTGAGTTAAATTCGGAAACTAGTTGGATAAAGAATGAGCATATTGAGTATGAACAGTTCCTATTGCATATTTCACGTGCAGTTATCCTTTCAATTGTTGTATTTGGCTTATTCTCCTATCCACTACAAATTCTACCCATCAAAATATGTTTATTTATTGCCGTTGCTATTGCTGTTGGGGCTTTAAATTTAAAAGGGCCAGAAATTATTAAACAATCCAGTTCCAGTTATAACTCAAGGAAATTCGCATTGAAATCCATTCTTTCAGTTGGATGTTTTGGGGTTCTTTGGCTTACAGCCAGCTATATGCAACAGGTTAAGGTAGCCTATACCGATTGGAAATATGCGTTTGATACCTACAACATGGGTATTTACAATGACTGTTTAACCGATTACAAAAAAGCCTACCCTATATTAAAGACCAATGGTGATTTTTTAACCAATTATGGCAAGGCACTTTCAATGGCCGATAAGCACATTGAAGCGATTGAAATGTTGCAACAAGCAGTTAAATATTACCCCAATACAGTGGTTTGTACGACCTTAGGCGATAGTTATAAAAAGATTGGACAAACAGAACTAGCAGAAAAGGCTTATAACCATTCATATAATATGAACCCCAGTCGTTTTTATCCAAAATACTTGTTGGTAAAATTGTATAATGATAGCGGACAAAATAGAAAAGCAATAAAAATGGCTAAAGAGTTATTGAAGAAAGAAGTGAAAATTGAATCAACTGCCATTCAGGAAATTAAAGAAGAAATGAAAAAGATAATTGAAAAATAGTTTTAAATCAAAAAAGAATGAACAGGAAGCCTAAACCGCAAAAGTTATCCGCTTCCTGTTCTGCTCCTTTTCTAAAGAAGAAAGTGAGGTGATGGGACAAAGATAGATAAAATGAAATTCAAAAACCACTAAGGTTTTGCCCGTGAAAGGATATATCTGGCTTATTTTTCAAATAAAATCAACTTAATAAAAACAAATAAAATGAAAAAAATTAAATCTATAATTCTAGGCATATTTGTAATTGGAATACTTGTAACTAACTTAACTATTATTGGAAGCAAGGACAATAAATGGGACATAAGCTTGAGCTCAATTAAAAATGCTTTGGCTCAACCTGGTGTTGAGATTGGGCCGCTCAAGTGTTCTACAGGAGGACAAGGTAGATGTTATTATTCAAGTGGAAACAGTACAATGTGGTGCAATGGTTATTGGAAGAATTTACATGGTTGTTTATATAATGGAAATTTAGATTCAAGTTGCGCTATCGTTAAATGTGATTAATAAATAGTCAATAATGAATTAGTTTTATTTTATCATAACATATATAACCTCGATATTTATTGAGGTTATATAATTTTTTTTTGTACTAATATTTTAAGAGGAGGTAATACTAAATTGAGAATCTGAATAAAATTTTAAAACAAATTCAAATTTATAAGTGCTATTATATTTTATTATATTATTAAATATTTAACTAAAATGCGTAAAATATTAATATGTATTTTTCTTTCACTTCTATTGTTCTCGTGTTTTGAATCAAGGAAAAAAGAAAATTTAACATACATAGATGCAAATAGAATCAAAACAATTAAACTAGATGAGGTCTTTACCAAAATGGAAATAAATCCACTTCATACAAATGACTCATCCTTAATTAGTAGTATAGAAAAAATCATTCATTGGAATAATGAACTATACATTTTTGACAGAAATCAAAAAGCCATTCTAATTTTCAAAGATGATGGCGGATACTCAAGAAAGTTACGTAATGTTGGCAGAGGTCCTGGACAATATCTTGATATCGCTGATTTTACTATAAATCCTTATAATAACAATATTGAATTTGTCGATGGCAGATGCTTATATATTTATGATAATTTTGGTCGGTTTATAAAAAAAATAGAAATTGCAAACGAAAAATTAAAAGCTGTTAATAAATTAGAGATAATTAATAAAGATATTATTTTTTTCTTCTTTCATCCTCTTAGTAATAAGTGTGTATTTTATTCAAGAAAAGCAAGTAAAATATTAGAAATAAAAAATATTTATCCTGAATGGGCTAAAGAATATATACAATTCGTTCCGGAAAATGGATTATATCGCAATGGAAATGAAATTAACTCTTTTGAAGCATTTTCGAATAAGGTATATAAAATCGTTGAAAATGATTTTATATTAAAATATGAATGGGATTTTGGAAAATACAACTTCGAATATGAAGAACCTTCATTGTCTAATTTAATCAAATCAACAAAAGGTGAATATTTTACAACTAATTGGAAATCTTTCGTTAATAACTTCGTGATACTCTTTAAACACAATATTGAAAATAATAAATTTATTTTTACAGATTTTTTCTTTAATGGCGAACCTTGCTCATTACTCTATAATAAGGTTAGCAAGAATTATTTAATGTTTAATGGGAAATTTAGTAAGTTAATATACATTTCACATGTCATTTTTTTTGGTGATGAAAAGCTGGTTATATTTATTGACCCAAAATATTTAAAGGAATTACCAAAAGATTGGTTTTCCGAAGCAAATCAGAAAATAATCGATAAAGTGAACATCTTTAGTAATCCAGTAATTTTAACATTAAGTTTCAAACAAAACCTACTTGAAGAAATAAATAAACCATGAAAAAATTAGTAGTTACAATTTTAGTAATTTCCTTATTCGGATTATTATTATTCAATATATCTGGACTGTTTTTTCAGAAACATTCAAATTGTATTAATGAAGAAATCAATCAAAAGCAAAAAGATATTAATATGTTTCAACATCAAATGTTATCATTAATATACGAAAATGAATTACTAAAAATTACTGATTGTGAGATATATAAAGAGAAATCACTTGTTAGATTAGTTGATATTATTTCTAAAGAACCTGTTTTAATTTTGAGGTTCTCTGAGTTTAATTGTTCGGCTTGCGTTGATTTATTAACCAATCAAATAAAAGAAAGTTTTGTAGATTATTTAATTAATCCGAAAATAATTCTAATTTATGATAGTGAGAGTATGAGACTTCCTATAAATATTTTTGAAAAACCCGTTTTCCTTTCGCAAAACAAAAATCTACTAGGGTTACCAATAGAGAATTTTAATGCTCCCTTTATGTTTATGTTAGATAAAGAAATGAAGGCTAAACTATTTTTTGTTCCTGAAATGAGCATGCCAGAGCTGACTAAAGAATATTTATCTATAATTAAGAAACGCTTTTTCAGAAAAGGGAACTAAGTAATTGTTATATATTAATTTTGGAGTTTGAAACCGAATTATTTATTTAATACAACAATCATTCTTAGAGATAATGAAAACAAACATATAAATCAAACGATTGCAATTGATGCATATTTCAGTTTTATTTATTATGTCTATTTATTTATAAATGATGAAAGTTTTTAATATTCATATTGCCTTTATTTCGCTGAGATATTTTCATTTTCAATATTTAAAGAAAAACTAATGAAACCAAATTATCCGTTATTACTTTACTTTTTGATGTTTTTTTATGCATGCAAATCAAAACCTATTGTCGGTACCAATCAAGCAGAAAAGCGACAATACACCGAACAGCAGAACCCAGTTGGAGTCATCATACTCCAAAACGGATTGTTTAGAAAAGAGTTGGTGAGTAATGGGAAGTTGGTTGCTTTGCGAAAAAGTGAGCTTCAATTTCGAGTAGGAGAACAATTGGAAAAACTGAGTGGACGGAACGGTGACCCGGTAAAGGCTGGACATATCATTGGAGAATTAAACACATTCATCTACAAACAGCAGTTGGTCAATACTCAAATACAACTAAAAAGAGCCAGGCTCGAAATGCAGAATGTGTTGATTGGTCAAGGGTACAATTCCTTGGATACGATGGCTATTCCACCTCATATTTACGAAATGGCTTCGGTCAAATCCGGGTATTCCGAAGCTGTACAAAGTTTGGAAACAGCAGAGTTTAACATGAAATCAACACGTTTGGTTGCACCCTTCGGAGGTATACTGGCTAACATCAAACAAAAGCAATATGATCGAATCAATGCGGGTACCACTTTTTGTACCTTAATCGACGATTCGCAATTTGAGGTGGAATTCCGAATGGTCGAAAGTGAAGTAGGAGATGTTAAGATGAACGATGAAGTGCAGGTAGTCCCTTTCTCCAACAAGACTGTTTGTAAAGGCCGTATTTCGGAAATCAACCCTGTGGTGGATGAAAATGGGTTGATCCTGGTGAAGGCCTTGGTTAAAAATCCCGGTGGATTGATGGATGGAATGAATGTGAAAGTACTGGTCGAAAAAGAAATACCTGACCAGTTGGTGGTTCCCAAATCAGCAGTTGTTTTGCGAGACAATCAGCAAGTGTTGTTTAAATGCACGAAGGATACTATTGCCTTTTGGGTTTACGTAAAAACAGGGTACGAAAATAGCAGTTCCTATTCTGTTCAGGCCGACCCGGATAAAGGCGGATCGCTCCAATCTGGTGATACGATTATTGTTTCAGGTAATCTGAATTTAGCACATGAAAGCAAAGTCACAACAAAATAAATAAACGGTTGAAAGATTTTAAATCAATGAAAACTAAATACCTCAACTGGTCAAACTAATAAAAAATGATTAAATTTCTGATACGTCGACCGATAGCTGTTACCATGTCATTCATTGCCATATTGGTATTGGGTATTTTTGCCATGAATTTCATTCCCGTGTCATTGATGCCTGATATTGATATTCCGGAGATAACGGTTCAGGTCAGTGATCCAAATACGACGGCCCGTGAATTGGAAAACACCATCGTACAGCCTATTCGCAGGCAATTAATGCAAGTAGCGCACCTTGCCGACATCACCAGCGAATGCAGGAACGAGAATGGCATCCTCCATTTGAAATTTGAATACGGGACCGATATTGATTATGCCTTTATTGAGGTTAATGAAAAGATAGACAGGGCAATGAACTATCTCCCGCGTGATCTGTCCCGCCCTAAAGTGATCAAAGCCAATGCCACTGATATACCTGTATTCTATTTGAATCTGAGTTTAAAAAGTCAGAATACGGAAGAGGGAAGAGGGAAGACAGAAGACAGAAGTCGGAAGAGGGAAGAGGGAAGTCAGGAGAGCGGGGACAATGAGCTTTTCCCTGTTTCACAGGAGTTTACTGAGCTGAGCCGTTTCGCAACACATGTTATCAGCAAACGCATTGAACAGTTACCCGAAGTTGCCATGGTTGATATAAGCGGCACTGTGAGCTCCGAGTTGTTAATTCTTCCCGATAACCAAAAACTTGAATCACTTGGAATTACACAGACTACTCTTGAAAATTGCATAAGGAAAAGCAATATCAAGCTGGGAAATTTATTGATCCGTGACGGCCAATATCAATACAATATTCGATTTTCGTCTAGCTTGCAAAGTAAAAAAGACATTGAAGATATCTATTTCAAAGTGAATGATCGGTTGTTACAACTGAAAGATGTCGCCACTGTAATTGAACACCCTCAAAAGCAAAAGGGGATGGTATTTCATAATGGGAAAGATGCAGTGATCTTTGCTGTTATTAAACAAAGCGATGCCCGCATGTCGGATCTGAAAACAAAACTAAACGAACTGATTACTCATTTTGAAACGGATTACCCGGACATCCGTTTCGACATTACCAGAAACCAAACCACCTTGCTGGATTATTCAATCGGGAATCTTTATCAGGATTTGCTTTGGGGGGCCGCACTGGCATTTGTGGTCATGTTCTTTTTCCTGAAAGATTTCAGGGCGCCATTGCTTGTAGGTATTACAATTCCAACATCCCTGGTTGTTTCGATGTTGTTTTTTTACATCCTTCATATTTCGCTTAATGTTATTTCATTATCCGGAATCATTCTTGGTGTCGGGATGACGGTTGATAATTCAATTATTGTAATCGACAACATCACCCAACACCGTGAACGCATACGAAGGCGTAAACTCAACCAAGTTCCCATCATCAAAGATGAATTGTCAGGTTTCCAAGCAGTTGATCCTTCAAAAGAACAACTACCAGAGTCCAGCCTCGAAATTCTGGAGTCTGCCTGTGCCAGCGGCACCAATGAAATATTCAGTCCTCTACTTAGCTCCGCCTTGACAAACTGCGCTGTTTTTATACCCTTGATTTTCATCAGCGGCATCTCGGGAGCATTGTTTTATGATCAGGCCATGGCGGTAACAATAGGGTTGCTTGTTTCGCTGGGAGTATCGGTAACCCTGTTGCCTGTCTATTATCGCTTGATGTACCGCAATCAGGAAGGTGTCCGTGAATTGAAGTTCATGAAACGGATTAACCTGCTGAACTTTGAAGTATTGTATATGGCAGGATTCCGGTTTGTAATGCGTAACCAGTTAATTGCCTGCATTCTCATCCTTTTATGCTTGGCCGGGGGATATCTGATGTATCAGGACCTGGAAAAGACCCGGCTTCCCAAAATTGCCAAAGACGAGATGTTACTTTCCGTTGATTGGAACGAACATATAAACATTGGTGAAAACAAGCGAAGGACACTTCAGTTAATAGGACAGTTGCAAAACCAATTGGATCAAAACACCTGTATGATTGGGGAACAGCAGTTTTTAATGGATAAAAACAGCGTTGCCTCTTCATCGGAAGCATTGATTTACCTAAAAGTTAAAAATTCATCGCTGCTTGACAGCACCCTTTCAATGGCAGAAAACTACCTGAGAAAAAGCTTCCCAAATATCATTGTTGAGCAGAGAGATGCAGATAACATTTTCAATATGATTTTTGCTTCGGATGAAAAACCACTAACCGCCAGGCTAAGGGCTGTAAACGATTACGGTCCCAACAAGGTGATATATCTACAGAATACTTTAAAAAAAATAAGGGCAGCGATGCCTGATCAACCCATTGAAGGAATTCCCCTTTCAGAATATACCGTTCTGCATACCGATCCTGCCCGGTTAATGCTGTACGATGTTTCATTTGACGATGTGTATGGCCGCTTGAGAAGCGCTTTTAACGAAAATCAGGTTTTTCTTATTTCGGATAATCAGGATTTTGTACCGGTAGTTTTAGGCGGCAAGCCCCGTGACATTCAATCAGTGATCAATGATTTGTTTATCAGGAACAAAAAAAATGAATTGATCCCTGTGCGGGACCTTATTTCTGAAACTAAAGGGGAAGATTTGAAATTGATTGTCGCGGGCAAAGAGGGTGAATACTACCCGGTAAATTTTGAAATTCAGGCCAACAGGGTTTCGGAAATCAAGGAAAAAGTGGGAAATGTTGTTCGACAGGAAGGCTTATATGAACTTGGTTTTACCGGCAGTATCTTTTCCAACAAAGCCTTAACAAAAGAACTCACCATTATTTTATTGATTTCACTGGCTTTGCTTTATTTTATTTTGACCTCGCAATTCGAATCCTTAACCCTCCCGCTGATTGTATTGATGGAAGTACCGGTTGATTTATTTGGTGCTTTTATAGCATTAAAATTGGGGGGTACAGGTATTAACCTAATGTCGTTGATCGGAATTGTGGTCATGAGTGGCATCGTTATTAACGATTCAATTTTAAAAGTTGAAACAATGAATCAGTTGTATAATCAAGGAATGCCGCTTATTCGTGCAATCGTTGAAGCAGGTCACCGTCGGTTGTTATCCATCCTGATGACAAGCATGACTGCCATTCTTGCTCTGGTACCGATTTTATTTACCTCAGGACTGGGAGCGGAATTGCAAAAACCACTTGCCCTGGCTGTTATTGGAAGTATGATATTAGGGACTTTGGTCAGCTTGTATTTTGTACCCTTGTGCTTCTACTATTTGAAAAAGAAAAAGATAAAAGCAATATCTCTAACAACTAAACCAAATTAACCATGAATAAATATTTCGCCATCATGTTGTTCTTTTTTATATATGCCTGTTCAGCAAACGGTACCCGAAACGATGCATCAATCAAATTCAGCAATGAAAAGCACGATTTTGGAAAAATTGCCTATAAAAAAGAAGTTGCTTTTTCTTATGAATTCTCCAATCCTGGTGAGACGATGCTGATTATCAACGAAGTAAAAACATCTTGTGGCTGTACTGTTCCTGAATGGTCAAAGTCACCAATCCGCCCTGGAGAAAAAGGCCTGATCAAAATCAAATACGATGCATCATATCCGGGTGTTTTTCACAAATCTATTGAGGTATTTTACAACGGAACGGGTTCACCTGACAGTCTTGAAATAAAAGGAGAGGTAGAATATCCTGAAGAAATTGATAATGAAAGTGCCACCCGATGAAAAAACGTAAATACTATATCTTCATCCTGCTTTCGTTGGCCATAATCCTTGCAGTTCAAGGATTATGGTGGCTTGCTTTTGGCTTGTTGGCTTCAGGCAGCCTGATTTTGTTTTTTCTATCGCACCTCCATTTTTTTGTCTGGCTGCGCAAAAGAGCATGGGTCTCTACCTCCATTTCTTTTCTGGCTATTTTATTGCTTGCTATTTTTATACGTGTGTTTCTGGTTGAAATCTATAATATTCCCAGTGGTTCAATGGAAAATACCCTGCTGATTGGGGATAAGGTGGTGGTCAATAAACTCCTTGTAGGACCCCGAATGCCCAAATCGTCCATCGAGATTCCCTGGATAAACCTTCTATTCTATATTATTAGAAATGCCAATGCAAAAACAGATTCTACGTCATGGAATTACCATCGCCTCAGTGGATTTAATCCCATTCAAAGAAACGATGTACTTGTTTTTAATTTTCCGGATGATGAAAATGCATTTTTCATTAAACGCTGCATTGGATTACCAGGAGACAGTTTAAAAATTGCGATGGGGAAAACCCTATTAAACGGGGAAATTGATCAGGAGCCATTGCTTTCAAAAAGTAAATTTCTATTTTACGTCAATAATCCTGTTGCTTTCTCAAAATTAACCGACAGTTTAAGCATTCAATGTTACTGGTATGAAAATTCAGAGAAGAAACTAAGTATTGTAACATTAACGCCCATACAGTTTCATGAAATAAAGCAATCATCATCAATTGATTCTATCATAAAGGTGATTGTTTATTATGACACCATTCCCAGGGTTTTTCCCTATAACGAAAAATTTCAATGGACAATTGACAATTATGGCTCTTTATACATTCCAAAAGCGGGGACGTCGATTCAACTTAATGAAAATAATTTCGTGTTGTATCACAATATCCTGCAAAAATTTGAAGGACTAAAAATTGTTTTGAAAAAAGGGTCTGTATATATCAATGAGATAAAAACTGAAACTTATACATTTCAACACAACTACTATTTTATGATGGGTGACAATAGACATAACTCCATTGATTCACGTTTCTGGGGATTTGTTCCGGAAGAATTGATAGTAGGAAAAGCATCAATGATTCTGTTCTCAAATGACTCGGGTAAAATTAAATGGAATCGGACAATGAAAATATTGAAATAGATAATTTACTATAGATTGAATAAATGAATTAAATCTAAAGAAATATGAATTATACAAATTACCTAATGAAAATTGAATGGCTAATTGAAATGGTAAAACAAGAAAATATAGTTTTCTCTGATTACCTTGTTAATAAATTACGGTATTCAAGGCGAATTATTTTTCACTATTTCGATGATTTGCATTTAAAAGGGTTCGTAATATTTTTCGCCAAAAACGAAGAGACGTAATACTTTAAAAAACGAATTCAATTTTACCGAATATGAAGGGAAAGAACATAAGACTCAACCTGCAAAAATTTACATCTTCCTGTTCAGCACCTTTTCAATAAAGAAAGTGAGGTGAGGTGACAAAATATAGAGAAAGAAGCAAAGATCAGAACTAAGAGTTTTAGATCTTTGAAATGATAAACTAATCATTAATATTATTGATTTTTTTTTAACAATTTATTCTGATATTAAAATGAAAAAAATTAGAAATGCAATAGTTGTACTTTCAATTGGGTGCATCTTTATTATTAATATGACTGTATTATTTGAAAAGGGGCAAGGAGTAGATTTTAGCTTGAGCCAATTACTGAATTTTAATTCTGCACAAGCCTCTGAAGGTGTTATTGATCCCAATACCCATTCTGGGTTCATATCGGATACAGTAAATAAATGCTGTAAAAGAAGATATCATGATGATGAATGCACGGGTACACTTTGCTAATTAAATAATCTGAAATCCTATGTTTGCATAGGATTTCTTTAAAAAATTCAATATGAATAAAATATTTTTATTGGTAGTTATTTGCATATTCCTTTCTTGCCAAGATAATAAAATTGATAAGATCGATCTGGATTTATCAAAAAAAACGAATAAACTTAAATACAGTGAAATATTGGATTCAATTAGGTATATTCAATTAGAGACTCAAGAATACTGTTTAATTGGTAATGTAAATCAAATTATTAAAGAAGATACATTATTATTTATAATGGATCAAAAACAGAAATCTATATTTATATATAATGAATCAGGAAAGTTTATTCAGAAAATAAATCATATAGGTAAAGGAGAAGGTGAATATATTTCTCTAACTTCTTTTTGTATTGAACCACGGAAGAAAAAAGTATTTATTTATGATGAAATTCAAAAAAAATTACTTCGATATAATTATAATGGAAAATATGAAAAGAATTTAAAACTAGACGACTCCGAAATTATCAGATCAATCGGACTATTAAAAAATGGAAACTTCATTTTTTTTACACCTGATCTTATCTCACGAGGTAGAGATGGTGTTTGGGAAGTGGATACTTTTGGCCATTTCGTTAAAGAGTATAAAGATGTAAAACCAAAAAACAAACTTGTATTTGTTCCTTATCCATACTACAGTAATTGTGAACAAAAAATCAGCTATTATGACTACTTTACTGATGAGTTATACTCATTGAATAATAATGAATTATTGTGTGAATATAGTTTTGATCTTAAACAGAAAATACCTGAAAAATATCTTAACAAAGAGGGTGGCGTTAACAACGAAGGAACAGATGTCTACTTTGTCAATTACCATATAGCTGAAACAAAAGATTATTACTATTTGCAATTTTTTTCAAACAAGCAAGGACGAGTTGAAGTTTTCTTTGAGAAATACACAAAAAAACTAATAATGGCAGATTCATTAGTAAATGATATAGACTCGAATAAAACTCCAACAAAGATATTTACATTTAATAAAAGCTCTTTTGCTGGTGTTGTTTGGGCTAAGGATGCCAAATTAAACCCCTTGTTACAGTTATTATTCTTAAAGAAAAAAATCAGATAATACAAAAATCATGAATTTGAAAAAAATTACTACAATCAGTTTAGTATTGTCATTAGTTATTCTCAATCTAATCCTTTTAAATAATTTCAAAAAAGAGAAAAGGCATACTGGTACTTTGTTAAAAGATTATCATTTAAAGTGTACAGATGAAAAGAAGTTAATTTCCATTCTAGAGAAATCTTATAAGTTACAAGGAAAACTATTGATTGTCAATAACGATTCCTTGAAAGTTAAATTAAATAAAACTTTAAATGTCAGTCCGATAATATTAATTAAACAAAATGTATGTACTGTATGTTTTGATGCATTGCTTTTAGAACTGGAAAAAATGCGAAGCGATTCTTTGTCTCTTATCAAAAATCTGATAGCAATACAATGGAGTGAAAGTAGTTCGATTAAAAAAAACGGTGTTGTCAGTGTTTTCAAAAATAAAAACAATACAGTATACTCCATTGGCAGAGAGGAGCTAAATATTTTACAAGAAAGTTCATTTCCTGATATGCTTTTTATTCTTGCTGATAAGGATTTGCGAATATTATCGTCTTATGAATTCTCAACAAGTTATCCAGATATATTTTCACAACAATTATTATTTATAAATTCAAACTATTTTCCTTAATCTCATATTATGACTTTAAATTTTCATTTTTTTTATTATGAAATACACAATGACTATCATCAACTAAATCATACAAGCAAACAATAAAATACATTCAGAATCATTTGAACACATCTTTCAAATATCAACCATCTTCCTTTTCTATCCTTATCATCTTCATTTTGTTGATGATTGTAGGGGTAAGTTTGTTGCCATTGCTCAATGTGCAGTTAACCCCATCACGGTCGCTTCCGGGTTTAACTGTCAGTTACAGTTGGCCCGATGCTTCAGCAAGGGTCATAGAGCAGGAAGTGACTTCTAAGCTGGAAGGATTGTTTAGCGGAGTCAAAGGTATAAAGGATGTTTCTTCAGTCTCGTCGAAGGGTTACGGATACATTAACTTATCGTTCAAGAAAACAGTTAATCTGGATGCTGTCCGTTTTGAGCTTGCATCGCTTATCAGGCAAATATACAGTACTTTGCCGGAACAGGTCTCTTTCCCCGAGCTTTCAATGAGCACGAGCGGGAAAAACAGCAGCCCCCTGTTGACTTATACATTGAACGCGAGTACCAGTCCGTTTTTTATTCAAAAATATGCTGAGAATCATCTTATCCCCAAATTATCTGTTATTTCCGGAGTTGGTGGAGTTAAAGTTTATGGGTCAACACCTTACGAATGGGAAATCCGCTTTAACAGTGAACAAATTCAAGGCCTGGGCATTGGTTCAGATAACATTGCCCAAAGTATAACTGATTATTTCCGCAAGGATTTTCTTGGACAGGGCACTGTTTCTAATCTTAATACCGAAACAATTACAGGCATTTATTTAACCAACAGTATCGCCGACAGTATTCCATGGCGATCAATTCCGGTAAAAGAAGTCAATGGCCGTATGATACTGCTGGGTGATATTGCAACCATCACCTACAAAGAACAGCAGGCTACTTCCTATTTCAGGATCAACGGATTGAATACCATTAATTTAATTGTTTACCCTGAAGACAATGTAAACAATCTGCGTTTGGCAAAAGCTGTAAAGTTAGAGGTTGAATCGTTAAAAGCAAATCTTCCTACGGGTTATTCAATGTTACTTGCCGACGACTCTGTGGAATACCTTGACAATGAATTGAATAAAATAATGGAACGTGCTTTCTTTTCGTTGCTTATTCTTCTTAGTTTCGTTTTACTGATCAGTAGACAGATTAAATATCTGTTACTGATCATGATCAGCATTTTTGCCAATCTCGTGATTGCCTTTATTTTCTATTACCTGTTAAAAATCGAAATTCATTTATATACCCTTGCAGGTATCACCATTTCATTCGGGATGGTGATCGACAACAGCATTATCATGATCGATCACTTTCGTCACCAGGGAAACCGAAAGGTTTTTCTGGCCATATTGGCAGCATCATTGTCAACCATTGGAGCATTGGGTGTTATTTTTTTTCTTAAAGATGAGCAAAAGATAAACCTGATAGAATTTGCTCAGGTCATCATTGTCAACTTGATTGTTTCAATGGGTATTGCCCTGTTCCTTATTCCGGCATTGATGGATAAAATAAATCTTGGCAAGAAAATAAACAAGAGGGGGATCAGGAGAAAAAGGAGAGCTATTCAGTTTACACGATTTTATGCACGATTTATCAGATTCAGCAAACGGTTTAAATGGGCTTTTCTGATGGCGTTTATTTTGGGTTTTGGCCTTCCCATACAATGGCTTCCGCAGAAAATAGAAAATGCAGGAGCCTGGGCCGAAGGATACAATAAAACGTTGGGAAATCCCTGGTTGACAGAAAATATACGGCCCACAGCAGAAAAGGTGTTGGGAGGATCATTGCGCTTATTCTCTGAATTTGTATTTGAAAACTCTTACTACTCAGAACCAACACGTACAACACTCTATGCAACAGGAAAGATGCCCGAAGGTTGTACTGTTCAACAATTGAACGCTGCCATGGTGCTGATGGAAAATTTTCTGAGTAAATACGATGAAATAGACCTATTTCAGACCTCTATCTATGCCTATAATTATTCATCGATTTCCATTCATTTTAAGCCTGAATACGAATTCGGTTCTTTTCCTTACTTTTTAAAGGAAGAAATTACCTCAAAAGCAATCAGCCTTGGAGGAATGGACTGGTCTGTTTACGGCGTTGGAAGAGGATTTTCGAATGAATTAAACTCAGGTTACAAGAGCAGTCAGATAATTCTGGAAGGTTACAATTACGATCAGTTATACAGTTATGCCAGCCTATTAAAGGGGAAACTTGAGAAAAATGAACGGGTAAAAGAAGTTGAAATTACAGGTTCAACAGGATGGAACGTTAAAACACTATATGAATATAACATTGATTTTAACAATGAAGGACTTGGATTAAACAATGTTGAAACAGGTCAGTTTTATTCCTTTTTGAAAGATAAAGTTTATAAAGCCAATCTTTCTCCGGTTTATGTCAGCAACGAGCTTCAACCTGTTTCGCTCGTTTCAGATTCTTATGGGATTTTTAATGTATGGGATCTGAACAACCGCCCTGTTTCAATTGGAGAAAAGCAATTCAAACTTTCCAGCTTAGGCAAGTTGGCCAAACAAAAATCGGGCAATGATATCTACAAAACCAATCAGCAGTATCAACTTTTAGTCGCTTATGATTTTATAGGTCCCGATCAACTTTCAAAAATAGTACGTGAGCAACAAGAAAAAGAGTTACTACAGGTAATTCCATTGGGATACTCAGTGAGGCAAAATCAGAGGGGAGGTTGGGATCGGGAGGATAAAAAACAGTATTTTCTAATCCTTTTGGTGATCGTGATCATTTATTTTATATGTTCTATTCTGCTCGAATCTTTATTACAACCTTTTGCCATTATTTTTATGATACCGGTTTCGTTTATTGGCGTTTTTCTAACTTTCTATTTGTTCGACTTTAATTTTGATCAGGGAGGATTTGCTTCATTTATACTGCTGTGTGGTATTGTAGTAAATGCAGGCCTGTATATTATTAATGATTTCAATAACTTCTGCAGGGCAAAAGGGGTTCGAAACAATTTTAAACTATATATCAAAGCGTTTAATCACAAAATAATACCTATTTTCCTGACAATTGCCTCCACAGTATTGGGTTTGGTTCCCTTTGTCTGGTCGGGACAAAAAGAAGTGTTTTGGTTTGCTTTTGCTGCCGGAGCAATGGGTGGAATTATTTTCTCAATTATTGCCTTGGTTGTTTTTCTCCCAATACTATTAAAACTTGATGTAAACAAAAAATCATACCTGAATAACAATTCAATTAATAAAAGCTCCTATGAAATCAACTAAGCAAATTTTGAGTATTAGTTTTGTATTTTTATGTCTATTTATAATAGAAGGATGTAATATCGGCTCCAAAGTAAAAATACCCGAGCATGACTTTACTACAACTCCGGTTAAAAAATGGATATGCATCGGGCCATTTAAATTCGATACGATTTCACAAGATCCCACCAAAACATTTTACACCAAAGATCTCGAACAGTTCGGAATTGATGAAGCGGCATTTGTAAAATCGGATTTTAAAAAAACACCCAAAACGATCAACATATTTGAAATTGAAGATAAGGAAGGAACTGTAGATTTATTAAAATATGCCACAGGAGATAAGCTGCAACTAAGTAATTTCTATCTATTTACCGAAGTAGAAAGTGAGGTTGATAAAGAGGTTGTCTTTATCACAGATGGCAGTTTTGGTTATAAAATTTGGTTAAATGATCAATTGGTAATTAATGATTACTGGAAAAAGAACACCAACAAAGGAGGGGACCGGTTTATTCCTGTAAAATTGAAGAAGGGAACCAATAAAATCTTTGCAAAAGCTAATCGGGGAAATAATGAAATCTCATGGAAACTGAACCTGACAATTTCTAATATTGAAGAAGCGAAGAAAGTATTCTTTGAAAACTGCTTGAGTGATTTCATTGCCAATCCTAATTTTTCGGATACCCTAAACATATATGTAGGCCCACTTTTAAGTGGGACATTAGAAATTTCAGATACTGAAAACAAGGTTGTTTTAACCAAACCATTTTCAAGTGATGAAATTCACGGAGGGTATGTGAAATTAAATAATCTCCTAAATATTTTAGAAGGCTTTTATACCTTAAAGTTAAGGTGCAAAGAATATACCATGGATGAAAAAATCTACAAAGGTGATTTGGCCAATGTGAAAATTGATTTTGAAAAGAGGATGTCCACCATAATGGGGGATAGCATATCTATAAAGGAGATAAATGCTTCAATTAAAAAATTCAATTATTTAGTAAACGTTAAACCGGATAGTTTATCGAGATATGAAAAACAATATTGGAAAAACAATGCTGTTTTTTATGGATTTGATACCAATAGATCCATCAATTATCTTGAACAAAAAAAAGATCTTAAAGGGTGTTCCGGTACACTGATAAAATCGTATTACTCTAAAAATGAGAATAAAACTTTCGAATTTTTGTTTCATTGTACCGGGAGTCCATGGGAAATTGCCTCAAAACCGGTTATATTGATGATCCCCTATGCATTGGAAGGAAATGATTTCACAACTAGCTGGTATTTCAGCAGTTTAGATCAGCTACAGATTGATGCACATTTAGCAGAAAAGAATGGATTTTCAATTGCCTGGTTGTTCCTGCGAGGCAGTGATTATAGCATTGAAAAAGCTGATGAAGATGTTACCGGAGTAATTAATACGTTGATTACTGACTATAACATTGACAAGCATAAATTTTATGTGGAAGGTGACTGTGTCGGAGGTTATCGGGCCTTATTAATGGCTTCCAGAAATCCAAATAAATTTGCAGGTGTGGCGACTCATGGACCTGTTACGCAAGGAGACAGAGAATTGGGCCCCATAAATTTGGTTAGAAATCTTTTTAATGTACCTATTTGCATTGTTCATGGTCATGAGGATGCTGTTGTCCCTATTCAACAAACAAAATTATACATCAAAGAAGCCAATAAATTTGGAGTACATCCGGTACTGGATGAGAAATTTAATAAAGGGAAACATTCATTATCAAAGGCTTATCATTACGATTCTTTTAATAAGTTACGAGAATTTTATGCTGAAACAAAAAAGAATCTTCCTTCAACTATAAAGTATTGCACTTATGAAGAAGATAATAAAAGCATTTATTGGCTGGATCTACTACCTCAATACAATGGAGACCTTGCAGAAATATCAATAGAGAAGGACACGCTTAATCGAGTATTTACAATAGAAAGTAATGGAATTGAAGAAATATCGATTAACACTGAAATGCTCCTTATGAATGCCAATTCAACGGTCACTATAAATTCAAATAAAAAACAGGTATTCAATGGATTGGTCGTTTTACCAAAAATGAATATTCGATTAAACTAATCAAAACCCAAAGAAACTGATGTATCAACAATTGCCGGATTTCGATCAAGGTGTGCTACTTGACAATATTGCTGAATTATATAGTGGGAATGCTGAAAATAATTATGAAATCATTTATGATTCAATTAAAATTAGTAAAGTTGATGATAAGTTAGTTATTTGTATTACCCTTTACAATGAATCAGAACAGGCACTTTTAATCTCATTGTATGCAGTTTCAACATCAATTGAAAACTTGTATGACAAAATAGGTGTTTTCAATAAAGTAACGGTGACCATTATAGCAGATGGAATTGATAAACTTTCACTTACAACAGTTAATTTACTGAAAAGGCTAAAATTATTCAATAACAGGCAAGACCTTAGTCGATTCGGTGTCAATATATTTGATAATTTGATTAGCATAGTTTTTGTAAAGCAATACTTTACTGAAAAATTTCAGAAAGGTGAAATCGACGAAAAATGGACATCATTATACAGTGGGTGCAACAAAACAAAAGTAAGTTCGGATAAGCCAGGTTTGTCGAATTATGAATTCCGGGTCTTACTAATAGTTAAACAAGAGAATAAGGGTAAACTAAATTCGCATTGGTGGTTTTTTAAGGTTCTTTGTAAAAAATTAAATCCTAACTATTGCTTTCAACTTGATGTCGGGACTGCTCCCGGACCTGAAGCATTATATCATTTCTGGAAATTTATGGAGAACAACAAACATGTTGGTGCTTCCGCAAGTCGTGTTCAGGTTCCATCTCCAAAGAAAAGCTATAATTTAATTCATGCATGGCAGTATGGTGACTTTGCAGCCCAAAAACTACTTGACTGGCCTGCCGAAATTATGAGTGGATACCTGACTGTAATTCCCGGCCAATTTTGTGTTTTTAGATGGGAAGCACTTTCTTCAAACCATGAAAATAGATTAATTATAAAAGAGGAAAACACACCGCTTGATTATTATTTTAGAGGGATGAGTAATCTGGGCCCCTTTGAATCAAATATGTTTTTGGCTGAAGATAGAATACTTGGGTACGAAATTATTTCCAGAAAAGATAGTGGATGGCAATTGGCTTATGTCCCGGAAGTGATTGCCATAACGGATACATGTGATTCATTAACTGAATTATTCCATCAACGTCGACGATGGATCAACAGCTCTTTTGCCTGCAATTTATGGTTGACTTTCAAAATACTGAATTTTCTAAATAAAAGCGGAGCAAGTTTGAAACAAAAAATTCATACCATTTTTGCAATTCCATGGTTAATTATTAATTGCCTAATTCAGTGGATTTTCCCTTCATTAATACTCATTCTGATTGAATCATTATTAAATACTGATATAGGATCAATTAACTCCAACATCATTTCTTATTCTATTAAAAACTTTTTACTACCCATTTTCGCTTTATTAATGGTTGTTCAAATTGTAACATTCTATTATAAAAAGCTTTCCATTAAAACAGAAAAAGTAATTGTAATTACATCAATAATACAAACGGCTATAATTATTACCTGTATCATTTATTTTATCATAAACCACCAATTCCTTTTAGGCAACTTAAATTTAATAACAATCTTGTTATTAGAATGCGTTATTTTACTTTTTACAGCAATATTGGTTTCAAGAGATCTCTTCCATAATCTACTTAAAAATATAGTCCAATACATGTTTTTAAGGCCATTTATGTTGATGTTACTTACAATGTATTCTTTTAGTAATGTCCATGATTGTAGTTGGGGTACAAAAGGATTAAATAATTTACCGTCACAATTGAAAAGCAACAATGAAGGGGCAAAAAGAATATTCCAATTTAAGAAGTTCAGGGTATCCACTTTTATGATTTGGATGGTCACAAATATTTTCATTACAACTTACTTTTTGTTACAATCATCAACTCAAAAACAATCATTATTAGAATTACTCCTTTACTTTTTTGTATTGTTCACTGGATTCAAAGTATTCGCGGGATTACTATTTGCATTTAAGTCTAATTTTAATTTTAATTATAATTATAACAACTAAAAATTTAAAACTATGAAATTCAAAACTCTATCTATCATTATTCCAGCTTATAATGAGGAAAAAACAATTCTTTTAATTCTATCTAAGATCATTAACACTCCGTTGATAAATGATTTAGAAAAGGAAATTATAGTAGTAAATGATTGTTCAACGGACAAATCAGAGTTACAAATAATAAAATTCATGGAGGATAACAGCAATATGAAAATTCAGTATATAAAGCATGAAATAAATGCCGGAAAAGGTGCTGCCTTACGCACCGGCATTCAAGCTGCCACAGGTGAATTGCTTATTATTCAGGACGCTGATATGGAATATGAACCGGCAGAGTATAATAACCTATTAATCCCCATGTTATCAGGTAACGCTGATGTTGTTTATGGCTCAAGATTTATAGGAGGCAAACCCCATCGAATATTATTCTATTGGCATAGTATCGGAAACAGGATGCTTACACGCCTGTTAAATATGTGTCTGAACCTCAACCTGACAGACATGGAAACGTGCTATAAACTATTCAGGACCGATATCATTAAAAATATTAGTATCGTTGAGAATAGGTTTGGTTTTGAACCTGAAATAACGGCCAAGATTTCAAGATTGCCCAATATTAGAATTTATGAAGTTGGAATTTCTTATTTTGGAAGAACTTATGAGGAAGGGAAAAAAATAAATTGGAAAGATGGTTTTCGTGCCCTTTACTGTATCTTGAAATATGGACTATTAAAAGTGTGACCTATGAAAATTAAATTAAACTTTGAAAATAGTGTACTACTTTTAGTTATAATGATTGGAATTTTTATTTCAATCTTTCAAATTCTTTATAACAGAAGTTTATGGTTGGATGAGTCTTATTTAGCCCTGAATATAATGAATCGAAGTAATTTTCAATTGCTTCAGACTTTGGATTATTGCCAGGTTGCACCAATCCTGTTTCTTCAAATTGAAAAAATATTCTCCAGTTTAATGGGCAATTCAGAGTTTGTATTTAGACTTTTCCCATTGGTATGTTACTGGGGTTCCATCTATTTTGTATATAAAATATTGAAAATTCTTCAACTGAATTTAATTGTGATTATTTTAACATTATCACTTTATGTGTTCAACGGAACAATCATATATTATTCGAGCGAAGTAAAGCAATATATGATAGATGTATTGGTAATAACTTGCATGTTTTACGCTATATTAAAAAGCTATAAAAGTGTTAAAAATAAATATTATTTGCTTGGTGTTTTGGGAATAATAGGCATTTTACTTTCAAATGTTTCGCCAATTATTTTACTATGTTGTGGCTTATATATGCTTTATATTGATTTTAAGGGTGAAAGAAAGGAAATTAAACAAATTATAATAGTTTCCCTTATTTGGTTTGTATTTTTTATAATTTATTATCTATTATTTATTTACAATCATCCAACAACTGAGTTTATGCTATGGTATTGGTCAAGTGTAGGTGCATTTATGCCAACGAATCTATTTGATATTTCATTTTATCAATTCTTAGTAAGAAAATATTACATTTTTTATCATGATTTATTCGATTTTGGTTGGATTGGATTTTATAGTCTCCAAATGTTATTTTTATTGGGTTGCTATAATTTAATTGAAAAAAGAAAATTAAGTATCTTGATTTTAAGTCTCGCTCCAATTATAGTTCATTTGGTTTTGTCTTCACTCAAATTATATCCATTCGACCTTCGACTTATTTTATATACTTGTCCTGCAATGTTAATAATCTTTTCTTTTGGTTTAGAATTTGCCTATAATTATATTACAAGTCTTGATAGAAGTATTGTACGAATTCTGTCAGTTCCTGCTATTATACTGTTCTTGCTTTTTAATGTATATTCAAAATTACCATTAGAAAAATCTGAATTAAAAAAGTGTCTTACCTATTTAAAGGAAAATATGGATGATAAAGAAAAGCTATATATTAGTTATTACTCTGGCTTCGCATTTAAATATTACAATGAAACTTCACGAATAGGATTTACTAATGATAGCATTAATATGGGAAAGATTGGTAATTATGAGACTTTTATGGAAGAGGTTAATGCTTTAGATGGGAAGGTTTGGTTTGTTTTTTCAGATTTCATTGATATAAATTTCAAGCTTTTAATGAAAGAACAATTTGATGATAAAAGGCACTTATTAATAAAAGAATTCAAAACAACAGGGGCCAGTGTTTTATATTATGACATTAAACCGAAATGATAGGTTCGTTCTTTATAATTATACAAATACTAGTTCTAAATTTATTATGCCTTTAAACTATTGCAAAACAACAAGGGTATTGATTGGCTTTCGAATAGATTAAAGAGAATCTTGTATTGAATTATTCCAAAGGATAAATAAAGAATTGTTGCAATCGCTTGGTCTCGCGTTTTGCAAGTGCGGTGAAAGCAATTTTAAAGGCAATAAATAAAGAATGATAGATTATTCACTAACAGGGAATATTCGCACTAAGGAGGTTTTATACATGAATTAAATATTGTTGGCAAGAACATCTCATTATATTTTAATACTACTATTATTGAATGAGGTGCAGCAGGATATTGTAAATTATTGAAAAATAAAATAGGATGAGTTATTCAAATTACATAATGAAAATTGTCTGGCTTATTGAATTGTTAAAACAAGAAAACACCGGGCCAGCTGATTGTCTTGCATGGAAACTGATGGTTTCAAGGAGGACAATTTTTCGCTATTTCGATGAACTGCGGCAGTATGGTGCTGTTATTTGCTACTCCAAAAGTCGGGAATCCTACTGCCTGGAAAATAATTTCAATTTTACTGAAGATTTTATATATAGTGCTATGAAATGGCACTCTTCGTAGATAACTTTGTTAAATAATTTAAAAGAATTATTACAAATTGCAAAAAGTGAATGAACAGGAAGCCCAACCGACAAAAGTTAAGTGCTTCCTGTTCTGCATCTTTTCTAAAAAAGAAAGTGAGGTGAGGTGACAAAGATAAGAAAATAGAAAAAACTAGGCATAATTTATGCCTTTACTTTTGATTAATATGTCAAAAAGTTATTTTTAAATCAACAAAAGTTAAATATTTATAAAATGAGAAAGAAAATATTTTTTGGAATCTTTACAATTGTATTAATGGTTGCGAATTTTTCTCAACTCTTTCAAGACATTCAAGGAAACTTTACTTTACATCAGTTATTGAACGTAGCTTTCGCTGAAAGCGAAAATGGAGGAGGAACACCATGCCGGACAAAAATTGAATTGAATGAAGTAAGCCTTCAGGGTTGTTATGGCAGCACAAATGTATTCGGTTATGACACTGGTACTGTAACCTGTATTGGAACTTCAGGAGGCGGATGTTATTATGGGTCTTGGAATCTTAAATTTACTTGTGCGTCTGAAAAAAGTACAGGGACAGATACAAGAAAATGGAAGGATTGTCCTAAATAATAAGTGATTTCAAAAGGTGTATTCATTAAGCATAGGGTACACCTTTTATATGGACTCTTAACTTAAACAAACACGAAATTCAAGCATAAAAGAAATAATTGTCATTTATACAATAATTAATCTTAATAGAATGAATAAAACTACTTTATTTTTAAAGTTTATTACAGTAAATATTTGCTTTTTTCTTTTTACAATGTGTCAAAATGGAAAAAATGAAAGGAAAACTGATAGGACTATAAAGCCTGACAGCTTGATTGTGATAAATATAGATAAGCTAAATTTTGAAAGGCCAATTCTATTTTCGTCAGTTTTTCAAAATATTAAAATATTAGCTCTTGAAACTAAAGAGGATTGTTTGATTGGAAAAATAAATCAACTCGAGATGTCAGATGATACATTATTTATTTTAGATTCATACAGTGCCAAAGCACTTTTTTTATTTGATAATAATGGAAAGTATTTAAAGAAAATAGGTAAGATTGGAAAGGGGCCAGGAGAGTATTCTCATATTTCTAGTTTTTCATTAGATCTCAAAAAAAGACAGATTCAGATATTGGATCCTCAACAACAAAAAATAATCATATTTTCTACTCAAGGTAAATTAATAAATGAAATTAAACTTTCAGGCAATATGTTGCCAATTCAGATAGCCACTCAGGATGAATTAATCTATATTGACCAACTTATATCTAAAGACACAAAAGCTGAATTTCTGTTATATGCTATCAATAATTCAGGAAAAATAGTATCAAGATGGTTGCCTTATCAGATATATGATAAAGGATTGGAGCAACCCTACAATTCTTCTTTAAATTTTTTTAAAGCCGAGGATGATATTAAATATGTAAAGCCACTTTTTGATACCATTTTTAGTTTGAACCATGGCACTGTAAAACCCTATCTTGCTGTCACTACAAAAAATAAGATAACTAATGAGGATATACAGGAAATGAACAAAATAATGGATGTAACAAAATTTCTTGATTACTATATAAGATGCAATAAATTTCTTGGAATTACTCACTATAAAGAGAGTAGAAGTTTGATTACTTTCAAATACCAAAACAACAGGACAACGCATAATTTATTTATATTTAAAAACGATCATAACATACAATGTACAACTAGATTAATAGATGATTTGACACAACAGACATATATTTCACCATTTTACTCCACCTACAAAAACTATTTTATTGCTTGTATACAAAATACATTTCCAGAAAACATAAAAGAATTCATGGAAAATGTAAAAAATGGAAAAATAAATCTTTCAAAAAAAGAACAGGAAATAGTTGAAAAACTTACTCCTAATAGCAATCCTCTAATTGTTTTCTACAATTGCAGAGAAAATTTTTCTTCTAAGATTCACTAACAAACTCTTAAAAAGGATATTATTTTTTTTTCTAAGAATATGAAACAATTAAAATTAATATTTTACAATTAATATTTTCTTTCGAGAGAAGTTTAATATGGCAATTAAAATCAACAAAAAACCAGTAATATGCTAAGTGCTAAAAATAATATGACTTTAATGATAATTTTTATCATAGTTGTCATTTTAAATATTTTTCTTATTTTAAAAGGAATAGCAGACAAAGTTTATTTTAGGAAAGAGATAAATAGCTATGTGATAAAAGATAAGGACTATGATGATCAGTTTATTAAAAATTTGCATTTGCTCTCGCAAGAAATTAGTGTCAATTGTGACTCTGTATTCAAATGTTTTTCTCAAAAATCATTTTTATTAATTTATACCTATTCGGGAGAAGAATGCAACAAATGTATTTTTGAGGATATTGATGCTTTAAAAAAAATACTTAATCGAGATAATGCAAAAAAAATAATCGTTTTACCTGTCATGGAAAATAACAGAATTGTTAATTTAAGTCTAAAAGCTGATTTGGAAACCATTAATTATAAACGACTTAGTAAGGGTCTTGTTAAATTCCCCTATCAAAATGGAATTCAAAAGCGCTTTTTTGCAGTTTTAACCCCCCAAGGGAAAATATTATTGCCATTTTTTCCAGAATCAAATGCTCATGAAAAAACAGATGTCTATTTAGATTTTATTTTTAATAAGTATTTAAGTAACGATGCTGATTCAATGCAGTTTATAAAATTCAAATAGGTTATCTTAAATTTTTGTGTAAGAATTTTAATATTTATGAGTAAATAAAAATGAGACATTGAGAAAGGGAGAAGAAGAGAAAGCAAAAATATGCTATCTATCATTACAATCTATACCACATTTTAAGTCAATAATTAATAATTATTAAAATAATGTTCATTGTACTTGTTTTAATTGAAAAAATTGATTAGCTTTATAGCAAATAAACCCAATGTCCTTAGTCTGAAAGCCTTTAAAGGAATACTGGTAGATGGTTTACTGGTATTATTTTCCCGACGATCCTTCCACTTTAAGAATTAATGGAGCAATAGAGTCGATCGGGAAATTTAATATCATAAACTTATGAGACCAAATTTTGATGTCATGTATTGGTACCATTTTGGAGAAATGCATGGCGATTCCAAATTATTGACTTCCAGGACCAAACATCAGAAATGGTACCTTGAACTTGTCAGCTTTTTAAATTTCAACACTGATATCTTTACCATTGTCTCCAGGATTGAAGAAAACAAAACCGACCTCACAGCCAATTACAGTCATTGGCTGGATATCGGCTTTGCCCTGGCCAAGGCGTTCGGTGAAAGTGGCCGGACTTATTACCATCGTATCAGCCGCTTTAATCCACGGTATTCGCCCGATCGCTGCAACGTTTCATACGACACTTGTTTAAAGGGTAAAGGCCCCGTAATTGCCTTCAACACTTTCTTTCACCTGGTTAAACAAGCAGGGCTTGATGTTCCCGGCAGAGTTTCACGC
>Ga0123339_10000157_pt1 | contig 64552 bp, 100 predicted proteins | sample lystaG_FD_89956 | JGI IMG/M metagenome (GOLD analysis project Ga0123339, IMG submission 89956) | Glacier valley bacterial and archeal communities from Borup Fiord, Nunavut, Canada, to study Microbial Dark Matter (Phase II) -... | ecosystem: Environmental > Aquatic > Freshwater > Ice > Glacier ...
AAATACCTATTGTCGATTCTCCCGCCGGAATTTTGCCATTTTTCCGACTGGTGTTTATTTAGTTTCATTTCCAGTCATCTTCTCCAGGCCCGCCCTTACACGGGGGGGGGGGGGGGGTTTATTTTTATTCTAAAATTGCAACCAACTTAACTATTATTTTTGTTAAACAGAATGGACAAATATAGTTTTCAACTGTAAACGCAGAAGGCAAAGCGTTAAACAACTTACCACAACAAGGACATTCTATAATTAGTGAACCATTACTTGCACCATTCACTTCTGTACAATCAATTTTCATCCTTCACCCACCTTTCAAAATCATCACAAACAATATTATCGTAACATTCTGGTTGCCAAAATTTCACACAGTCTTTACATCTTTTTTCGCATTCATCATTCTGGTATTCTTCTAACAGGTCTTTATTCATTGCTTATCCTTTCAACTACAAACCTATAATTTTCAAAACCCATAGTCGCCGCTTTTTCTGCCCTTGCTTCGCTAGAATACACTTTTGCCTTTAAAATACTACTGTTTACATTGGCATATCTACTACCTTGGTAAATATAGCTTGTTCCTTCGTAATATCCATCGCAAAATTCCCCATACGAGAGGGCACTGTCTCTTAAAACGTATCTATCTTTATTCATGTTTCTCCTTTCTTTACTATTTCATTTAAACACCAACGGGTATACCCATCTGCTACACAATCAACAGGGCTTATGTATGGGCTTAATAAACACCGCGGCGCACTTTTGTATTTACAATTATCACAAGTTTTAACTTCGTTCATCATTTATTCTCCTATTACTACGCACAATAATGATACTATTATCATATTGCGTATTAAATATCTTTTTTAAAACTATCAATTGCTCCACATCTACACCAAGTCCTAAAGCCTATTGACCATGTACAACCATTGCAAGATAACTCTTTAATAGCATCTATCATTTCTTTATGCTCAGTAGTTTTTAGTCCACATTTCTTACATTCTAATTTCATAAACACCTCCTTACATTCTCATTATAATGATAATACGTTCCAGTGGTAAATTATTTTTGAAGCCTACCTGAGTCTGAATTGTTGAGGTCGTACTCCGCAATTCTTCGGCTCATTACTTTTTTCACTGAATTTAGCATCTCATAAGCAGCTTCAACTCTTAGCTTAACTTTCTTATAGGCTCTGTTGTAAGCTATTAATACGATTGTTTCTGATTGTGTTTGAAGCTCTGCAGCGGTATCTTTATCAGCTACTGTACCTTGGGCTTTTTCTCTAACTCTATTATATATTTCATTTCTAATTGCTCTTGACACATCTTCTTTTATTCCTAAGGATTCTTGTGATGATGAGGTAAAATAAAGCAGTGAGGGTAAATTAAGTGTAAATTCATCTAATTGAGAGTCAGAAACAGGGTCTACTTGAGTAGTTAAAATATCATCGATTTGTCTCATATAATCGTCCAAGTCCGCACAATATTCAATTACTATCGCATCAACTAAAGAGTCAACCTCTCGACTATTTATATCTACATGAGTTGAAACTTGCTTAAACTTTTTCATATCTAAATCGCTAGATAGACTATTAACTGTTTCCCTCATTTTCAAGACCCCCCTCTACATCCTTCTGATATGCTTTATATATTAGTATAAAATCAGCTAAGCTCAAAGTAACTTTCCAAGATTGTCTGTTCTTTCGGTGCATCACCACTGGTATAAGTCCTTCTAAAGAATCGCTACACGCCTGTTCATATGCTTTGTCTACATTTAGAGATTCTACTCGCTTACACTCTATATGCAATCCAGGTATTCCTACCACATCCGCATCACCAGCTGCACCGCAGAACTGCTGGCTACGACGAGTATCGTAACCTGCAGTTCTAAGTTTGTGAGATAGTTCTAGCTCTCCATCCTTACCCTTCTGTTTGCTGTTTATTGGCATTTTTCTCTATCCCCTCCCAAGTTAACATTCCTTTACGAGCTAACTGAGCAACTTGTATTAATTCACAAGCACCCAATATAGCTCTTCTCTGAATTGTCTCTAAATTAGTATGGCCGTAACCCGTATCTCGAGAAATGTGATTCCAAAATTCATTTAGTTCTTTTTGTACCCCGTCCATTTCTATAGCTGACTCTTGTACTTCTTCTAGAATGTAAGCAAATGTTTCGTGGTTACTATTCATAGTATAACCCGATACAATGTCACATCTCCTAGTTTCATCTTCTATCAACTTCTTAACGCTTTCAATTAACTCTTTCATTTTCCCGCTTTCCTGCAAGCTGTTGCGTAATCACACCACCTACATGGTTTTGTATCCGGATATTTAGGTGGTGGTATCATCCTCTCAACATAGCTCTCGCATTCGTATATTTTCTCTGCACTTAGTTGTTTCATTTCTTTTGTAACTTCAAACAGTTCTGGGCACTCGAGACTACACACATCCCTATTCTCATACAATACAAATACCCTATCTAAATTCAATGCCATGCAGTAGCATGACACTTGGTGCTTGTGCTCATCATCTACATGCTCTTTATTGTTATACTTAAAAGATACTTGATTCTTAAACTCGAACAAAAAGTACTCGCCAGTTGATATTCTTTGTAGAATACCATCGCACATAAACGATAGACACATAACTGAGTCGAATAGTTTTGTTTCCGCTCCTCTCTTACCATTTACCTTTAAGCTAAGACATTTACCCTTATCTTGTTGTTGGTTAACATACTCCTCAACATCTATAAATCTCCAATCAAAGCCTAGTTTTTCCATGTCTATTAATACTTCTTGAATAGCTTCATGTCTACGAGAACCAGTATCCGCCATTCCAATTCCATTGTACTCGCTTCTTCTACCATCTGTGTCTTCCCCCACTCGCATAAAGTACATCTGACGAAGACACACAAAGGAAGAGGGCTTGTACCACTTTGATGGTTTACGTCTGCCTATTAAGTCTCTTTGCTCAATAGCCGACATGACGTCGGTAAGGAAAGCCTTGTTTAAGGGCTGTTCGCTCACCGCCATGTCTATTAATTTAGATAATCTTCTTCTACTCGTTGTCTGCACTGTTAGCCTCCAAGTTTTCGTCCTCGAGCAATGCTACTACCTGAGTTACTTTTCCACTTGTGATTTTTATAGCAGATGAATGACCGTACCATAATTCAATTGACTCACCTGGTGTAGCATCTATCTGAGCCTTGAACATTGGAATATCTACGCAACACAGAAAAGGAGAAAAGTCTTTACTTTCCTGGTAAGCTATAACTTCAACACTCGATGATTTCTTACTGGTAACTCTAACTCCTTCTTTTGTAAATGTGAAGTAAGCTCCGTTCTTATCGTAAGGCTCGATAAACAATGATAATCTATCTATAACATTCTGCATGAATAATTTAGGCAGTTTGCACATTGATTTGAAGTTTTCCTCAAGGTAATCATTTACATCCCCAATTGGGAATAGTTTCTTTCCCTCATGCTCTACACCATACAGTACCATATCGGGGGTTTCAAACAAGAACTTATTACCATCACGGTAGCAGTTAATCTTCTCGTGCGTATTAAGTGACAACAAATTCATCATTTCTGTTGAAATTAATGCGTCCTCTGCTAATAATTTCATGTCATTGAAGCAGATAACATTTTCATCTGTAGTAACTACTTTTGCCCCTACATAGTACCCGCATAAGCAAGGAGTATCAATTGTCTTAGCAACTGCTGCCTTATTTATAGCGAGTATGTTTTTGATGGAAGTAAGGTTAATTACTTCGGGCTCACCTTTTTTCTTAAACTTGTATTCAGGAAATTTAATTACACCATCTTCGTCTACTACTATTGCAATGTTGTAAACGCCGTTACCCTTTACCTCAACGCTATTGTCCTTCAGTGCCAACTGAATGGTTTCTGAGGTGGTTTTAGCTACTAGCTTGCTAACTACATCAACTGGAATAACTGCGTAGAAGTCGTCGCCCTCAACCTTGTCTGCTATTACTTTGAGCGTGTTAGCAGTATCAGTTGTGGTTAACGTAAGTACATTGGTCTTGAGCTCGATTGCCATCAAACTTGTGATTGGCAGTAACTTGTTCTCGGAAGCCCCTTTTGCTGCTCTGGACATCATATCTTGGAACTTAATAGTGCTGATTGCGAGTTTCATATTATTTATCCCCCTATTTAATTAGACTATAGAATTCTTGGCGTAATGCAACATCAGTAGCAAACACACCCCTCAAAGCACTTGTTCTAGTTGATACACCTTGCTTTTTAATTCCTCTTGCGGTCATACAAGAATGCTCACCCTCTATTACTACAATTACATTTTCCGTGTCAACTACTTTGCACATTATTTCTGCTATATCAGTGCCTATTCTTTCTTGCAGTTGAAGCCTTTTACCCACCATGTCAGCTATTCTGGCTACTTTACTGAGGCCAATAACTTTATTCTTGGGTATGTAGCCCACAGATACCTTCATGTTGTACATTAGAGCCAAGTGGTGTTCGCAGTAACTAAATATTGGAATATCTTTCACGACGACCAAATCACCTGTTTCTACATCGCCAAAACATTTACTGAACATATGAGCAATCTCATCATTGGTGTACAACATACCCTCAAATACTTCGGCATACATTTTAGCTACTCTTCTAGGGGTATCTCGTAAACCCTCTCGGGTAACATCATCACCTAATGCAGCAATGATGTCTTTTATAGCATTTTCAATCTTTTCTGTGTTTATATATTTCATAATTATACACCTCTTTTGTCTACAGGCCATATAATTTTATGAAGTTGAACTTGAATCTTACATTCAGTTAATTTGTTTACTTTCATAAACTCTACAATTTCAACCATTGTTATTTTTCCCCATACAGGACTGAAATAAATCTGTGCTTTTGGTTTGAGGCTTGTAATTACACCATAAGCCGCCATCAAATCCTCTCTACTACCAACTACAAATTTTAACACATCTTTTTCAGTAAAATGGCAGAAGTTTATTAGTAGCATTGAACTTCCCATCCCACTTGATGGACACTTATAATCAACAGTGAAAAAAGAATTGGGATATTCAAATCGTTCAATCATGTTATTAATATTAACTGAACCATTAGTCTCTATATTAACTTCAAATCCAGCTCTATTCAATTCATGAATCAATCTCTCAACATCGTCGTGAATAAGTGGCTCACCTCCAGTTAAAGTGATAGCTTTGACTCCAAACTCCGTACAAGCCTTCACTACTTCGGATACAGTCATTGTCACACCATCGGAATAGTGCTGACTATATACAGTATCACAATAAGAACATCTTAAATTACAACCAGCTAATCTAACAAATGTGCATAAAATTCCAGCTCTCTTACCTTCTCCTTCAATACTTGAAAATATCTCAACTACTTGCATAATTAGTCCTCCTCGTATACTGCTATATTTCCTTCGCTTTCTTGTACCTCTACCTTGTAGCAATGCGGAACATTATCGCAAATCCACTTAGCTATATTCTCAGCTGTTGGATTGAAGTCCACAACATCATTGAGAAAAGCATGGTCCAACTTCTCGGAAACCGCATTCTTAATGTGTTTAAAATCCACTACCATTCCGTTCTTGTCAAGAATTTCGGACTTGCAGTGAACGGTGATTATCCAGTTATGACCGTGAATATTCTCACATTTACTAGCGTAATCCAAAGTTAGTTTGTGAGCTCCGGCTATTTCCATTCTTTTAGATATTCTATACATTAGTTTTTACCTCGTACCCAACAGGGTCTTTCATACCATTGGCTGCAAAAGCTGCATTTCTATCAATGCAAGTTCCGCAAGTTCCGCATTGCTTTTCTTTCCCCTCATAACAGCTCCAAGTAAGATGGTAAGGTGCACCGAGTGTTAATCCTGTCTTAACGACAGATGCTTTATTCATGCTAATTAGAGGAGCTACCATTGAGAGAACTCTTCCTGAACCCTCATATATTGCATCATTCATTGCCTTTTGGAACTCAGGTGTGCAGTCCGGATAGGCTCTTCCTGCGGCGTCGTCGGCGTGTGCACCGTAGTATACTGCACTAGCACCAAAACTAATTGCTACTGCCGTTGCGTACGATAACATTAAACCATTTCTAAATGGAACATAAGTAGCAACCGTACCCTCTCCTCCTATATCATTTAACTGATTAGCATAACTCTTATGCTCTATATCATCTCTTCCTATAAGAAGTGTACAATCACTAAATTTAAACACTTCAGCCAAACTCTCACTTATGTGCATAACCCCATAATACCTAGCCACATTGGACGCACTTGTAAGCTCTTTTGTGTGCTTCTGGCCATATGATACTGATAGTGCGAGAACATTGTCACTACCATATTTCTCAATTGCTAAGGCCAGACAAGTTGTGCTGTCTATACCCCCACTCAATAAAACAACTGCCTTATAATTTTTCATATTCTTACTCTCCTTGTAGGCCCATCAGCCGCAAATTTGAACATTCTTTCTGTAGCATAATAACTATAGCTAGACCCAGGCTTAGAATAATTAGTGAACGGATATATAGATATTCCGCCCCTAGGAGTAAATATTCCAAATACCTCTATATACTCCGGATTCATAAGCTTAATGAGGTCCTTTTTTATGATATTCATACAATCTTCATGAAAGTCTCCATGATTCCTAAAACTAAATAAATACAATTTCAATGACTTACTCTCAACCATCTTCTCGCTTGGTATGTAGTTAATAAACACATTAGCGAAATCGGGTTGGCCTGTTTTAGGGCATAGACTGGTAAACTCGTAACAATCGAAAGATACCATATAGTCGTTGTCCAAATGCTTGTTAGCAAATGTCTCCAATACTTCTGGAGTGTAATCGTATTGATATTTTGTGTTCTGGTTACCCAACAGACTTACTCCGTCGAGTTCTTTCTCATTTCTACCTGGCATAATACATTTCCCCTTTTTATTTTTATTTTAAGAGAGGGATTTCAAAGGATTACAAAACTCTCTTAATTAGCAGTTTAATGAGGAGACAACCTTTTACTCCTCTTGCTAGGGTTTGAGTAGAAACGTAAGATTGTGCGAACAACCATGTTCTTTAAACCAATCGCCCCAACTTTTGTCTATTTTCAATATTTTTCAGCTCCTCATCGCATTAGCCGACAGGTTTCATTTAATAACTTCTATTTATTAATTAACGGAAGCGGACCAGCAACCACACGACCCGCCGTTACCCCGCATACAAATACCCCCTCTCTACATTCATTATTTTACTTCTTTTTTGGTAGTCCCAGAGCTAACAATTTGGCTTTATCTCGTTTATTTAATTTATTGAAATTTGCTTGTGTTATTACTACATAACCCGTGTCATACTGAAATGCTAAATAGGGTTGGTCTAATCTTGTGATTACTTCGGCCATTTCTTTGTCAAATTTACCCATACTCTCTCCTTAAAACAATGGTTTTCTTACAACTGATGATGGAGTATACTTGTAATCACGAGCCCAATTTTGCAAGAACTGAACATTGAAAATAACTCTCTGCTTGTAATCGTCAGCTAACCTTTCCATCGAGTACCCGTGACTTTCAACATACTTTTGAATTTCCTGCTGTGCATCTTTTGGCATTTTCCTAATATGGTCCGGTGCATGTAACCTACTTGAGCTAACTGTAACCGACCCGTACTTTGTCATTATGCTACCATTAGCACCGTTCATAATCCAGCTCGTTGAATCCGCACTTGTAAATGGATATCTCTCTAATATATGCAAAGAGGTCATTCCAAAAGCATGCGTTTGAACATTTGGGTTTGAACTCTTTTTGATAATTTTAAAGCACTTGTCAATGAACTTTTCCTTTTCTTTAACTACTTGGTCATTGGCAGGAGATATTCCAATATAAGGTATATGCTTACCATCAAATTTAGTTTCTAAAATATTAATGAGCCATTTATAGTCCTCACCTTGATGGAATATTGGTAATAACTTATCTGGACTTGTTAATCTTTCTCTCATATACAAGTAGTTGTCCCAACTTAGTTCTGGCGCCTCATTAAGTTGTTGCGGTGTTTTAGGTTCACGGAACACACCAGGAATCTTATCTACTTGAGCACATATATGAATCTGAGAATCAATTAAATTTAAAAACTCTATATATGCATCTACGTCTACTTCGGCTCCTCTAGTATGAGCTGAGAAAGCTCCAGAGTCAATAAATAAGTTACCCTTACAGTATCCTTCATCTCTTCCCGCTATCCAACCCCTTATAACTATTTTATCGAGTAGCTGACTAGCGAGTCTGTTAGCACCACGAGTCCTTAAGAATTCTTCAGCTAACTTGTTCTGGCTTCCTGCAAAGTATAGCTGAAAACCTCCAGCAGACTTTACTTCCTCGAGAGGAGCGGAATTAACTACTTTCTCTATGTGCAATAAACTCATTCTTGACATTTACTTAACCCCCTTACCATAACACTTAGGACAAGGTACTTTTATGCTACCCAACCAAACCATCTTAAATATAAAGCCCATTCCATTACAGAATTTACAATTCTTCCTCATGTTGACTCCCCTTTTAAGCTACTTCTTCACCGTACCAAACTTTAGTTATTTCAGCATCAGATTTCATTGGTACTGTTATCTTAGATTTAGCTGCCTGAACCATAAGTAGTGACAATCTATCTGCACATTGTTTTGCAAACTGTTCTGGACACTCCGCTATTAATTCATCATGAACTTGCAATACAATTTGACATTTCCATTCCCTAAGTTGAGAATCATTGTGAATAAGAATCATTGCTAGTTTCGTCATATCAGCACTCGTACCTTGAATAATACTGTTAACGCACTGACGTTCTGCTTCCGCAATAATTCCACCATTGTCTCTAATTAATATTCCTCTTAGCTTAGCTTCTGCTCGAATGGCACCTCTGTCTTTATTGGACCACGTACCCTTAAGACGTTTAATATATTCGACTTTAGTTTTTTCATCTACTTCCATTGAAAATTGTTCTTGTTCATCAAACGAAAGTGGGTCGAAGTCTACTGGCGTAGTACCCATTAATATAAACTCAAATTCTGGTAATAGTAAGTCTGGTAATCTTCTCTTTCTACCCCAAGCTGTTTCGACGTAACCATTAATCTTAGCATCTTCAATAGTCTTGTCAATGAATTTCTTAACCTGTGGATATTCAGTGAAAAACTTATCAATTATCTTTTGAGCTTCTTTTGTGGATACACCAAGTTGCTCTGCAATCGATTTAGTTCCTCTTCCATACATTATACCTAATATGATGCTCTTAACACTATCTCGACGTTTCTTTCCTGCTGGGTTTTTAGTTCCATCTAAGCTAGTCTCTTTACATTCGTCATAAGGTACTTTATAAATTGAAGATGCTATCCAAGCGTAAATATCTTTTCCGTCTAAATATGCTTGAATAAGTGCAGGGTCTTTGCTCATGTGAGCAAGTGTTCTAGGTTCTTGTTGCGAGAAGTCACAAGATACTAACAAATAACCTTCTGCCGCACTAAACATTCGCCTAATCTCTTTATTGTGTGACGGTATGTTCTGCATATTAGGGTCTGATGAAGAAAACCTACCAGTTGCAGCACCATATTGATTAAACGAACAGTGAATACGCCCTGTATGAGGGTCTACAATCAACGGCATTTTATCAACGTAGGTACTTAATAACTTAGCTGTTTCTCTATAGTCTAATATGGCTTGTGATAGCGGAACATTTAGTGCTAATAATATTTCCTCCCCTGTACCTCTAGGCTTATCTTTGTCTGGAGACCTTAAACCTAAAATATCGTACAGTATAATTGCTATTTGTACTGAACTCCCAATACCCACAGGGTCAGATAACTTATGGCCTGGAGTTTTAACTTTGTATGCCTCAATTTCTTTGGAATACATACTTAATACTTGATAGAATTTTACTTCTCTCTCAACTAGAAGTGCTGTATATTTAGTTGACAGGGCTGATGCAAATTTCATATCCAGTGTAATTCCTGTATCTTCCATTTTAGCAACTGCTGGGATTAATGGCATTTCTATATTCCGGAAAACATAGAAGCAACCAGGTAGCTTAGTTCTAGTTAGGTGATGTCGTTGGAATTCATATAACTCGAATGTTTTTACCCCATCACCTGCAGCGTAAAGATAGCCCGTAGTAATTGGAATTTGAGTAAATGGTATACCCTCAAACAATTTTCCATATGACAGCGCTTCTTTATCCTGTGTCACGCAATATTTTAAATGCAACTCCTTCAATGCTGCGGGTTCATTCTCATTTAAGCACTTTGCTGCTAGCATAGTATCCCAATAACAAGTAATCACACAACCCACTTGATGAAGAATTACTCTAATATCAAATTTGCCATTGTGCATAATCCACTTGACACCAGATGAATCGCATTTCAATAAACATTCTTTAACTACATCGACATCTACTTGATTTGAAGCCTTAACACCCGTAATATAACTGATATGGTTTAGCGGTATGTATGCGGGTTTGAGGCCGGGAGAGTAGAGACAAACTCCGGCTATGCTACATGACATAGGATTTAAAGAGTTTGTCTCTGTATCTATTGCTCCGATACCACTATTAATAATGGCATCAAAGTATTCCCGTACTTCTTGTTCTCCTCTAAGTAGCGTGTACTGTTCTGCATACTTTCCTAGCTTCGTAGCCACTACCGCCACAGCAGTTGAAATTCTACTATGAATACCCTGTCCGCCTTTTACAGTAACAGACGTAGCTTGCGTCCTCGAAGCTTTGGAAAGTGCGGCCGAATCAGACTGCCTGGTAGCCCTTGGTGGCATACTTTTAAGCAGTCCCATTTAGAACACCTCGCCTTTAGTTCCTCTTGCTGACCTGGAAGTTGCTCTCGAACTAGGTTGTTGAGAAGGCTCAGGAGTTGGTGTTCCTCGTCTAGTTGCTACACCAGAAGTTCCGGTTGTATTTGTACCTCTTGAAGTTCTCTGGTTGGCTGCAGGCGCAGCGGCGGCAACAGGTGCTCGCCTACCAGTAGTTTGACGAGTTTGTGGTGCTTGTTCTTCCTCATTTACAACTGGAAAATTACCAGTTTGTAGGAAAACTTCCATCTCCTCGAAAGATTTATCTAATATAAGGCCACCTAATAATTCTGGATATTCTACTTCATTTAGGTCTACTGGTGCTATCCTATCCATTGGAAATGTCTCATATTTAGTTTCCTTGTCTCCAGCTACTCCATGCCTTTCAATTTCAAAAACATAATTAGATAGAGGAGAATATCTATTGAACAAGCCTTGCAACTTGGACATAAAGTTCTTCCCTCTTTCCCATATCTTAACTTTACCATCATCATGCTGATACATAATGATAAATCTAACTGGCTTAACTGGACTCCCTTGAGCACATAAAGGACAATCATCTATTGCTTGGTCGTAAGTTCTAAGACAGCTAACATATCTTTCCTTGTCACCTATCTTTTCTTTGTGGCAAGCATATACTTCTATGTCTTCGTACTTGTCGTGCATAAACTGGACACGAGCGATGTCACCATCATTCTTAAGCTGAAACCATTCACCATTCAAACTGTTTTGATACTTGTCTGCGTCATTCGGGTCAATTCTTCCCATCTTTTAAGTCCTCCTAATTAATAGTATTTAATAGTTTTTACTTGCAGCCATCTGCCCCACAGTGGCTAACTTGCTCATGCTTGGTACGACAAACTGCACTTCTCTTGGATATGTTTTGCCTGTCAATAACTGCCTTCTTCATTAGTCTCTTAACGAACGAGGTTGAACCACATAACTTTTTGAGCAAAGCAGCGGAAAATCCATCGTACTCATCAAACTGTTCGTTGTCTGAGCACTTTACAACTGTTTTAGTTTTATCATCCCATATTACTATAGTGGTTCTCCCATTGTAAATTACAGTTACAGGGTTAGGCATAATAAAATTATTTGCTTGGTTGGATGACGCCAACTGCTTGTACAATTTTTGAGTAAGTAAATCATCTTCGTTAGTATACGACGCTATAAACTGCTTGTGCAAGTTTTGGGCGTATTCAACATCCTCTGTACGACGACTAACAAACTGCTTGTACATTTCCGAGCCACAACCTAATGGCGAACAATTCAGCATTAAAGTCTTACCATTAGCTCTACCATTATTTAATGCTATTTGCTGTTCATATGGAGAACTCTGCTTATCCATGTTAGGTCTATATCTTCCTGCCACAAGCTGGTTATGAACATTATCTGATATTCTATCTCCTAACTTTTCTGCAGGATAACCTAAGTTACGAGCAGAAGTTACTATAGCATCTGTGATGCCCTCAATAACAGAATTAAGTGGGTATCCTCTAAATGACATTACACTACCTCCCTATAAAATAGTCCATCAGTGATAATTGTTTTCATTAAAGGCCATTGAGCTAATTCTGTGAATACAAATTTTGCTCGTAAGGCCCATCCCCACTCTTTTGGAAACATTTGAACGGCTCTTTTTAAATTAAGAGAGGTGAGTGAACTCGGATGGCACAAAACATTAAATCTCTTATTAGCATACGTGCATTCAAACACATTTCTGCCATTGTATTTAATTACGTCGGAACGGTGTGCACCATCTACTGTGATATCCAAAGTACCTACTGACGTTTCTTTGACGAGTTCTATAAACTTATTTCTAAGAATTAACCCAATTCCAGCTTCTCCTGATAAACCACTGTCACTCTCAGGATTGACTGTCTTTTCAATAGATGGTTCTTCTTTTTTCTCGTCCTCTTCAATTTTAGGTTGCAATTGTTCTTGTGGCACAGATGTGTACCAACGCTGAAATGTGGATTGTGTTACTGTCTTAGCAACTCCGCTAGATTCAATAACAACTGTTAATTCATCTTCTGAAATTACGATGCCAAGGGCTCCGTTACGCTTACAATATACTTCTTGGTTAATTACTGGTTTCATACGTTTTCCCCTTCCATAGTTTTTAATAGTGACGCTACTGAGTACCGTCTATTATATTGTACTACATAATATAATAATTGTAAAGTAACTTCTTTAAAAATATTGTGGTAATTCTAATATTCTTGAATCCAAACTATTTAGGTCCTGACCTTCCGGAATGAGGTACTGAGTTACTATCTTGCAACTGCATAATTCTTTTCTTAGTTTCTCAGCTGCTCGTTGTCCGGCGGGGTCAGGGTCAGTTGCTATGATATACTTTCGAATTGGTAAACTTCTTAGTATCCTATATTGCTCTTCCGTTCCTGTTCCTATTAATGCTATGCCGGGCTTGTTAAACTTCCACCCAGTGAGGCAGTTTAGTATTGACTCCGATATTACAGCTTCGGAAAACTCACCGCTTGTAAATCTTTCACCACCGTAAACAGGCTTATGAGCTCCTTCTGGATAATGAAAAAACTTACTTTTAACACTCCTGCGAGCAATAAAAACGGGAGCCTTATTAACATCATACACAGGAAAAGTAATACACTCGCTCCCACTATCATATCCAACATCAAACATTTCAATAATTTCATTTGTTAACCCCCTCTTATACATATATGGATGATAATACCTGTAACTGGCTAATTCAACTTCCGTGAAACCAGCTACAGGTTTAGCTACCCGTTTTGCACCACGCACAAGGTTGAGCTGCAGTGCTTTTCGTGTTTCAATACTAACGGTAAGGAATGTTTTTGCAAGCCACTGACGGCCATATGCACCCTCATCGTCGTACCCAAAGATATTAGATATCATTTGGTCTAGTGTTCCGGCCCAACCGCATGAAAAACAATGGCACTTCATATCTGTTTTAGAGATACCAAATGAGGGTTTTCTTTCTAATCCCTCGTGATGAAATGGGCAGGTTGTCATTATGTTGTGACCTGTAGGCCTAAATACTCTCATTATATTTAAGCCCGCTAAGTCACTCTGTCTTTTTAGTTCATACAATACAGTTTGTTCGTCCTCTATAATAGGATTGCCGTTTACTGTAAACACAGTTTAAAACACCTCCCTACCATTTGTAAATTCTTTCTTCACATTCTTAATATCTTGGGTTGTGTCTCTGTTATCCTCTTCATTTGGTATGTATTTAAACACACCGAAGTCAATATCCCATAAATATAGAATACTATCTCCACTCTTACCATTTCTGTTTTTCCTAACGATAAGTTCAATACCAGGACCCTTTTGCTTAGCAGCAATTACAGTTGAAGCGTTATAAGCAATACCATCGGAGTCTCTAATATTCTCTAACTCGGGTGCTCCGCCATCTTCTTTTGCTCCTTCTCTGTTTGACTGGCACACCACTATAATAGGTATCTTCAATTCAATGCTAAGCTCCATCAAATCCTCTGATATATTAGTAAGAGCGGTTGTTCTGTTATCTCCTCTTTCTTTTCGTTCATCCTTAAGATAACTTATTCCGTCTACCCCTAAAATATCTATCTTGTTACACTCCACAAAAGCTCTCAGTTTAGATACTGTTATCTTTCTCTTGAAGTCTTTAGGACTAGCTACAAAGAAAGGAACTTCACTCTTTGTTAGAGATTGAATATAGTCTGAGTAGTCCTCAATTTCCTCACCCCTAGTTAAACCAGAGTTCTTAATGTTAGCGTGCAGAGTATCAAATCTATACCCTGTTTTATTAGCCGACATTTCAGGTTCAACTAATCCAACTCTCTTATTGCACTTCCAAGCATGTTCCAGTGTCTTAATTAACAACCAGGATTTTCCTTGACCCGTACGAGCAAAGATTACCCCAAATTCTTCTCCCATTTGCCACCCACCTGTCATTTCATCAATTTCCTTGAAACCAGTAGGTATGGAAAACTTTTCGGGGTTCTTCTTTCTAGCATTCCATTCATCTAATCTTTCAGGAGCACCAGAAATGATGTCTTTACCTGTAAGAGAACTCTTTTGGGTTAACATTGCTAGTTGAGATTGTAAATACTCCACAGCAGCTCCCGCATCTGTTTGTATTATTTCAGCTAACTTATTAATTACCGGAACAGTTAGAGAATACAAATGCTCCTCGTTAAAAGTATCTATTAAGTATTTATCCGACTCAGCTACCTCAACCATCGTAAAATTCGGAAACTTAGATATAAAGGTTTCTTTATCTGGGATGTTACCGTACTCCTTTAAGTGGTTCGAAATGAATGTATACTCATCTTGGTATGTAATAAAGTATTCCTCTGTAATTCCATTCAAAGTGAGTAAGCTAATATTCCTTTGTTTGAGTACTCGAGATAAAATTTGAAGCTCAACCATTTCTCAACCCCCTCTTGTCATTGTCAGAAAACTGAATTACTTCACTTGTATTCCAAATCCTACTAGCTAGCCTACCGCCTAAATATTCTGCCATTAGCTCATATTCAGTGTTTCCTGTGAATATATTTGATTTGTTAGCGAGCATTCTAGCGTCTATATAATTAAGTAGCATGGAGTAATTGAAGTCCGTCAATTTGGTTGATGTAATATCATCCCATATAACTACATCACAAGTAATTAAATCTTCCCTGAGTGTTATGAATTCACTGTCGCGGTTGTTGATAACTGCACGATTTCTGTCCAGGAATTCAGGAACTGACAAGAATATACCTCTTCTACGAAAACCATTACCCGCCCATATTTCGTTGAAGTATGCCAGCATTAGCTTTATAGCCCAGCTTGTCTTCCCGTTTCCAAAATTAGAGGAATACAAGTATAAGTTCTGGCCCTCCTTTACCCAAGTTTCTATATCCGTCTTAATATCCTTCAACTGCCTAAATTGATTAAGGTCAGCTCCAGGAACAAGAACCTGAGGGTACCATTTAGATTTAGGAATGTTAGACGATTCCAATAAATATTTCATCTCTACAAATCTAATACAAGAGCTGCTACAAACATTGGTGCATTGCTCATGATACCAACACTCATCAATTTGTAATTCCATCTAAAACACCTCTTGTCTTTCGTAGTTTTTGTATCTTGTATCTTTACTTGGGTCTTTAAATTGGTTTGAACTAGACTTAGCTGTGTCAAATGACTGGTTACCCTTTTTACCCGAATCATCAGCTGCGTAATCAAGTGACTTCCAACCTCTGGTAATTGTATTTTTAATTACTTCCTTCTTTTTACTATCTGACGATATTTTGCTTATCTTTTCTAACTGTGACCTAATTGAAATATCTTGTAGGAATGAATTCATATCTGCCAGCATGTTGAGAAATTGCATGAGTAATTCGTAAACATCTTTATCGAAACTAAATTCTTCTAAAACAGTTATCTTTTCAGTTAGCCATTTGTCTCTTTTCTTTTGTCCAGCTATATCTTTTCTCGGAGTACTAAATAATTTAGAATCTTGTTTAGACTCGGACGAACTTGTTTTACCCTGTTTTTGTGTATTATTAGTTGTATTATTAACTGTATTATTATACTTGAAGTTTTCTTCTAGAGGGTCTTGAAGTTTTCTTCTAGAGGGTATAGAAGTTTTCTTCAAGGGGGGTGTAGAACCGATTTCCGGGTAAACACCGTATTTTAGTCTCGAAGAAAGTACCCGAGTAACACCATCAAAGCTGACTTGTTCAACATACCCTAACTTTTTCAGAGTAGCAATTAAGTCACTTATTCGTGTAGTTGACACACCCATAAATTGTGCAAAATATCCATTGGAGGCAAAACACTGTCCATTCCTACTTAACGAATCAATTTCTACTAATAAAATCTTTTCATTTAGGCTTAGATTTTCAGCTAACCATATTTCTTTTGGTATCCAAATACCCTTAAAATCTCTATTTTCCATATCTAATATTCCCCCACAAACTAAAAATAACCCATTACCATTATCTTGTTTTTAGTAAAAACTTGCCGGAAAATTGAACGGTTAACCCATTAAAAACTTTCCAGCAAGTGTAGCTTACTATATTATTTAGTTATATACAATAGGTTTACTTCGTCTGTAAATAGTCCATCGTAGCTTCAACTTGGTCATCAACTGTTTCATTTACATCGGCCCACAATTGCTTCTTCTCAAGTTCAATATTACAATCAGGTGTAACTGTTCTTTCCTCTGCATAAGCAAACTTGTACCAGTGTGTCAACCCTTTCTTGTCCTTGAGTTCAACACTAACACCGGAGTCCGCCCTAATTAAGGTTGTAACTGCTTTGGGTATGTAGTTACCCTCATCTTGTGGTTCGGCATCAGCTGCAGTATTCTGCGTGGTTTCCGGCGTAGTCTCAACAGGTTTACTTGCTGCTGGTTTACTAGCAACTGGTTTACTTGCTGCAGGCTTTGCTTTCTCTACTATTTTTTCAATCACTTCTGGTTTTTCAATTTCTTTCTCTTCAATTACTTCTTCAGTAGCGGCATACCCGCCACATTCAGTAGCTTCAAACTTCTTACCGTCTACCTCTATTTGAGTGCCGTTGCAAACCACACAAAATTCATCTGCTTCGTCTCCTGCAAACTGGCATACTCTTACTTGAGGTTTAACTTTGGCTGCAACTTCTGGTGCTGTTTCTCTCTTGATTCTCATGGTATTTTAATCCCCTTTAGTTTTATTATGGCATACGCCATTATCATTGAATAATTTGCTAAGTCAAACAGAGTGTCCTCTAACTTTTCCTCCGGTACTGTGTTCTCGGTACCATATATTAAGGATTCAACCCTGTTAAACTTATCAGCTAGGCGCCATACGGCGGACTCTAGCCCATATCTTTGAACACCCTTTATAGCACTATTACCGTATGGTGGATTCTTTGCTACAAACAAGGCTATAGACTGTTCTAAACGTGTTCGCATAAATTCTGCACATTCTGTAGTGTCAACAATTGATTCATCTAAATCATCTTTAACCGTAGCCACTATTTTGACCCCCTAAAAATCATTTATTTCTTTGTAGCTATTCGTAAAGTAATAGTAGGTTCTTTTTGAACTCTACAAGGGCTAAGAACAGCCGCGTCCAATTCTTTATTGAATACTGCTTTCTCTAGAGCATCTGAATCTAAATATTCACGAGTCTTTACGATGCTTCCAAATTTAGCTCGTGGCATTGTTTTCCTTAGTATCTCGATTGCCTGCTCTTCATTAAAGTCCTCACGAGCAGTCTCAGTGCAAGTGGCTTTAATATTACCCACTATAAACTCTGTCAACTTGCCCGAAAGCATCTCGGTCTTAATTCTCTTGTTATAGTCATCTACAACCTTTTTAATATCATCTCCAACTTTTTTCTGTTCTACATAACTTGTAATCATAGAACCTAATGTTTCTGTAGGTGCTTGGTCAATGCTTCTTCTTGTTCCTTTCATAATTAACGCCCCCCTTATCTTATTTTTCCTTTAACTTCGTCTGAAGATATACCTTTCCTGCTTAGTACTGCCTCACCTCTTTTCCCCCACTGATATGCAGCGTTAAATTCTGCCATACTTCCTTTGTGAGTAGTTTGTAAATTATTTTTAAACTCCTTCAAATAAGGTATATCTTTCTTTTTAAAGAATTTCGTACGCCTTCTGTCCTTAAAATAGTACTCCGGCAGGAAGAGGTCTTTCGGTTTTTCAAACTCCGGACTATCCCACCATTTATACCATCTAGCTATGGTGTGGTCTGATACATCAATTGACATTGCAACTTTATTGATGCTCAAATACTCTGGATTTAATTCTTTACTGTTAGCTTTCACTCTATCACCTCATCTATTTTAGTAATTTTTCCCTCTAAATCTGAATATGAAACGTCGCCTGCTTTGCGACTTAAAGAGCTAATTTTAATTCCATCCACTATGAACTCAACTATATTTCCGTTTTTGTTCATATACCTATGCGTTGAGTCTGTATGCCGGTCTGATTTTATATCACCGACAACTGCATTAATAGACTTTCCTGAATCTAATGTAATTAGTAGATTCTTTCCACACTCTTTCGCATAGTATGTACCCACGGCTACCATATACTTATCTTCATACACTCGGAATCCTTCAGTATTGGTATGGGCTAACAGTTGCATTCTATATTGTTTTGAGCCCTTATTGGTAATTTTACGGTAGTCCATCCAAGTTTTAAATTTTCCCGATATACCTTTGGGAATAGTAAGACCGACTAATTTGGGCTCGACCTCAATTAATTTAGCAACCGGCACAACTTTTTCCTCCTCGATTTTAATTCCTCTACTTACTTCAACTTTTTTAGGTTTTGGTATAACAATTACTATTGGTTTTACTGCTTGTACAACTTTAAAAGTTTCTATTGGTTCTTTCCTCGGTGTAACTAGCACTATTGAAAGCAGTAATAAGCTACACAATGCTACTTTCAATTGACTGGAATAATCCATGTATTTCAAATCTAATCCTCCTGTATTAACTTAATAGGTAGTCTACAAAAGCAGACCTATTAGTTACTTCAAATTTACCATCTATAATTCTATCGGCCATTTCTCCTTTCTTGTAAACAAGGTCTAGTATTCTTTCATCTATAGTGTCCTTGCATACTATCGTAATTACTCGAACAGTACCTTTAGTACCGATACGATGTGCTCTATCCTCTGCTTGGTCTTTAAGAGCTCTATTCCAAGGGTCGTCTAAAAATATTACATTCGATGCTGCTGTTAATGTTAATCCAGTACCCATAGCACCGATAGTTCCGATTATTACTTTACAAGTAGAGTCGTTCTGAAATTTAGACACCTCGCCCATTCTGCTTGCGGACTCAACATCGCCAGTAATATATGCAGGATTGTATTTCTTTAATCTCTCTTTTACAACCGATGTTATTTGTTCCCATTGGCTATATACTAAACATTTTTGATTCTGTTCAACCATTTCTTCAACCAATTCTTCCATCCTATCAAGTTTGGCTGACTCTGATACTTTAGAGCTTAGAATACTCGGGCAACCCGTTGCTTGTCTAAGTCTAATCATCTGAGCTAATGGGTTGCTACTAATTTTTAATTTGTCGATGCTGGACTTAATCACTGCTTTTACTTCATCATATACAGTTGCTTGACCTTTTGCCATGTCCACATATTCCACAGTGTGAACCTTAGGAGGTAAATCCAAAACTTCTGATTTAACTCGTCTAAGCATTACCTTGGTAAGTATATCTCTAATTTCATCTAAGTTTTTGTAGCCTATAATTTCTTGGTTATTAAATCCACCCATTTTGCAATAATGTTGTTTGTATTCGTAAAAACTATGTGTTTCATAACCGGACCACTTTAGCGGAACATATAAATCTAACGGATTATTCATCATAAATGTGCCAGACATTGGAATCATGTATTCGCATTGAATCGAAAGTAAAGCCTTTCCTTGCTGTGATGTAGGATTCTTTGCTTTGTGGGCTTCGTCGAAAGCTATCATTCCTATCTGCTTACGGTCGCATAATTCTTTTATCTTATCAGCTATTGGGTATATTGTTTTATTGCCCTTCTTAGTGGGCATTGCTCTTAGCGTCTCTATATTAGTTATTATGAAAAACGAGTCCGGCAAGTTGTTAAGGTCGTCTAATTTATCTTTCGAGTTTCCTTCTACTACTTTTATAGGATGTCTTTTTGTGAATCGAGTTCCAAGTACCCAAGAACTTTCGTTGCTATGAATCTTTATTTCTTCTTGCCAGTTGTACTTTACACTATTAACTCCACAAATGATAAGACAATGCTTCATACCAAGTGTGCCTTTTCTAGTTACAGCTAAGTCAATTATCTGTTTTGTTTTCCCGAGACCTTGGTCGTCTCCAAGTAGAAATGTTGGATTATTTAGTCCGTATAGTACACCCTCAATTTGGTGGTTATATGGGGTTGTCTTAAACTTAAAATTTGAAGGTAACTGTGTGTTAACTTCTACCTTAGGAACCATTTCGCCTGTAAGCTCAATGTCGTACCCCGTGAGTTTGTTACACAATGTAGCAATAGATGTAATGGGTATTTCCCACATCTTCTTTTCCGGAATATAAGTCCTAGTAGCTAACGACTGAATGTAACTCACTATCAATGAGTCATAATCAAAAGACACAAAACCCGACTGGGGTGCTAACACACTTGGTTTCAGTTTTACGGGCTTTCCAATTAAAATCTTAATCATTTGCTTTGTCCCCTTCCTTGCATTATTTATATTGTACTACATAAGAATTTATTTTACAAGTACTAGATTAAATTTTTTAAAGAAAAAAAATACTGCTCTGCGTGACCAAACGCAAAACAGTATTTTATATAATAAGGAAGGAACAAGCTATTTATTATAATTGTATGCGTGCTCCAAGAGCAAAGGTAGATATTTTAATATGCCAGCTACCTTTCCATTATCTGAATCCTCTACTAATTTAAGTAATTCTTTTTTCCAGTCCGCGGCATTCTCAGCAGAAGCACATATATCATTTAGTATTTTAGTAAGCATAATGTTTTCTTCTTCCTCAAGGTTAAGTTTTAATCTACCATATACATTAAATCTTCTTGAATCACCCTCAACTACTCCTCGTTTAGTATTAATAGCTTCTATTGTTTTGTAGTTACCTGCGTAAATACCTACATGATTTATTACATTATTACCATCTCTAATAAATAGTAGGTCACCGGGTTCAATCTCTTTCACCTTAACTGGAGTACACATCTTAGAATATAAAGTAGCCGCAGTATAATCTGCGTTTGTCGGTATTAAACCGAGTTGCTGCAAGCACCACACGATTAATCCGCTACAATCAAAACATCTTTGACCTATCCATTTTTTGGCATTAGTACCATCGGATAAAGAATAATGCGATATACCGAAAGTCTTAATGAGAAAAGTTAATAATATCTGAGTCATCTTCTGGCCTTGGCTTCCATAAACATAACCGCAACCCTTTTGTTTGGAAGCTAAGGTTAACAAAATATTAGACAACTAGACCACCTCCTTGGAAGTGAATAGAGTACTAATTGGCACGTTTTCTAAAGATTCAACAACCGGTACTAGAGATTCGATGACAATTGATTTAGCTTTAGTTTCTCGGTTTATTTCTTCTACTATAGCATCGATAACCAAGCTTACTTCAGTTGGGCTGGCCCACTTTAATTTATTAGCTATAAGTAATGTAACTTCCCTCTTTTTATTAGCACCACCCCCAGCTCCCATTCGAGCTTCTATGGCATTAATAGCCACTTTAATATTCTGCATCAAGCTAGTATAGCGCTCATTCCCTAGCTTAGCCTTAAGCCACCTAAATCCTGCTGCAATCAGAAAAGGTGCAGCAAAAGCAATCAACGCTAAAATTAAAGTTACCAAGCATTGCATTAAAAAATTTACCATTTTGTGTATTCCTCCTTATTAAATTTTTCCAGCAAACATATCTATGAGGGTAGACGCAATAACTGCGCCGAGAACAGCAAAAAACAATGCAATTATTGGAGTAAATGCTCCACTCTTTCCCTCCGCTTTATACTTTGTATTTACCAAATCTGTAACTAACTTTTGTAGGTCAGGACTTGCAATACTTTTCCCTTGACTCTCCCACTGCGCTTGCTCTAATTTCTGAAACCTAGTATCTTGCTGACCTGTAATATCTTTTAAAGAGTTAGATACAGCAAGTGCCGTGGCTTCTACAGCTTTTCTTAAAACCTCTGCATTTTCTAGCATGGTAGCATTCAATAGTTCCGCTGATTTTACTGCTTGAATATTAGCAATCTTAACAGCTTCAAGATCTCCTGCTCTCAACTCATTAATTCGAGTAGACTCAAAAGCTCTTTCCCTTCGTGAACTCTCAATAAATGCATTTAATATCTTCTCAAAATTTTGTTCGGCTGTTTTTTGTAGACACTCTAAGTATTTTACGGCATTACCCACAAACATTTGGACGTTAGCAGATGGGTCACAGTTATTATCTATCATTTTGTACCTCCTTTTGTTATAGTTATTTACAATTAGTATAACATAAAGGGTCGGGTTTTCCAATAGAAGATTTATAAGAGAGCCCGTAAGACTCTCTTATATTTAATACTAGATAGCTACAATACATGCTCCATATCCTGTTGGGTATTGCGTCGATTCTGTTGTCTGCAAAATAGAATCTACACTTGCTTTGTAACTGGCATACATTATAGTATTTACAAAATATACTCTGTACTTTGTCTGGCCTGCTGTTAGCGAAATCTCTGCTGCTGCTATAATCTTACTTGCTATAAATGTTGGCATCATGTGACACCTCCTTTCTATGGTAACCTTCCGAATATTGATGGAAGGATATTCTCCATTAACTCAGTCATTACTAAGTCTTGCATTACTACCTTTTCCTGCAATACTTCCATTTCTGTAGGCATAGGCGCTACTGGTATTACTATTGGCACTGGCTTAATACCTCCAGTGTCTTTGTAGAACTCATGGTAAGCACTAAATACTTCTCTTTCACCCTGTGTGCTATCTTCCTCTGGAATGAACATTACTTCCCCATTTGTGAGGGTAATGCTGATTCCCTCTCCTACAAATTTTACATCTTGTATTAGTCCTAAGTTCTCTGAGTTGTTGTATATTACTTCATTGCCTTGTAGTCTAATCATTATATTCGCCCCCCACAATCCGCTTTTATACTCATATTACCAAACGCCCCATTTGCTTTTATGGCTGCTATAGTTGCTGCATCATAAGTATAGTATATTGCTTGCATCTTATCTTGGGTTACCGTTATGCCATAGGGTATCATTAACTGGGTACAATTAACCCCTGCAACATTTGCTCCCGAAGCGTATATTTCTAATTTGGTTATAGTTACTCTTGGTATACATTTTTTATACGCACTAAATTTAATATTAAAAGTTACGTATATTCTCCCGTCTGTATGATGGTTGGGTAAACATGGGAAACCACTTATTGCTTGGGTTTCATACATACTCAAATCAACTAATGTATCCAGTGCACTATCCTGCATCTGCTTTTGCTCAAGACTCTTGCTATGGTCTTCCAGTGTTGCTAATATACTTTGAGCATATGACATTGCTAGACTTCCAAAACTTTGAGCGTGTAGTGTCTTTAGTATTTGATAGTCTACTGTGTAGGTGGCAGTAGGGTCAAATAAAGCATTAGACACAAAGGCATCTGCTTTTGTTAATGGTGAACCTGCATCATAATTGCTTCTTAATATCCACGCATTATCATATATACTGTTTTTATAGACTGCATAGAAACTGTCAGGCTTATTTTTAGTAGCAGAAGAAGCGTAAACATTAGCATAATTTATTGCGTAAACATTGGTATTAACATAATAAGTCGCTGAACCAACTTCCCCCAACACAATGCCACTATCTACATACACATAATTATCACCTTTTACTAAATCCCATATTTCACCATGCACATGAGTATTAATATCTGTAATAGGTTCGGGATTAGCTAATCTATAATGTAGTCGGTAGCCTTCATAGTTTGGTGCTACATTGTTTTTGCACCATGTAAGTAGCGGTACACTAGCGTAACCATTGTCTCCCCTTACTAAAATGTCACCACTAATTATATTTATTGCGGCTGCTACTGGTATGTTGGTCGCCGTAGGCACGCCTGTAACACTACCAGAGGAACGTGCGAGACCCGTTATCGGATTTACTGTATAAACACTATCCCCGCTTACAAAATTAGTTCCTCCACTTGACACAGTTATTGTAGTTGTATTTGTTGTTGCAGCTGTGGTGGCTTGTATTGCACCATTGGGTACTGTGCCATCCGTTATGCTTAACCACCCTGTTTGCCTAATTCCATTATTATACACAGCTTTCCATCCATTCATAAATGCTTTTATTTCATCATTACTAGGGTTTATTGTTTCTGCCCATCCTGTGTCACTGTCTGCTACAGAGATATAAATATTACCATTTGAATGATATTTTATTACATCTGCTGCTGAGGAATTTAAACCATCCCCAAGTGTCTTTAATACTTTACCCTCATATTTAATTCCTATTTCGGACACTTCAATTTGTGGAATAGGAGATATAGTGCAAGCTATCTCTTTATACCCTATATAATCACTATCAGACCCCCATTCATAATCCTTACCAAACAGTGTCTTATGTTTCCAGTTAAGTAATCCACTTACTCTCCCATTTTCTACTACTAGCTTATCATCACTTGTGAATTGTCCTTCTACTACAAATCTTTGTATGTCTTGTGATAGATAAGCTGTAGGTGCTACTGTTCCTTCTACTAGCATTATAGAATCAACGTATATATAGCCAACAGTATTGAAATAGCAAGCAATATCTATCTCAGTTCTGTTACCAGTATTAAATGTTCCTATACCATTTCTAAGTGTCACTGCAATACTATCTTTCTCAAATACGAATATATTTCCTGTTGCTGTTCCAGCTGCTATATTTGCACTTATATAATAATTAGTATTTGGTTTTACCTTTACAGTTTGCCATACGGCTTTTGTGTCCCCACTTGTACTTGTTTTAAATTTACCATTTTCAATAGTTATAGTGCCTACTGTTGCACATTTCCAATACCCAATCCCTTCCTCACCATTACCATTCCTTACTAAATTATATCTGCGGTTTTCAAAGTAAGGATTGGTCAGTGCTGCGTATGAGTCCACATAAGGGTATTTAGCTAATAGTTGTGCATCAGTTAGTGCATAATCTGTTGCTGATATTTCATTAAGCATGATGCCATCCACATAACCGTACTGTCCTACTGTCCCATTACATGTTATAGCAAATAAATTATTAATATTAAGGGTTGAAGGTGACGCCTTACACATAGCTCTTACAAATTTTGTGTTATCCGTTATACCAACACTACCTACAAAAGTTCCACCGCCAGTAGTATCTTTATAAACTGCAATACTAGTACAATTTCCTACTTTAAAAAATGCAGAAAGCATATAATACTTTGAAACATCTATCTTAGGTAAATACCACATGTATGACGATGTGTTAGTTAATGTATGCTTTATTCCATTTACACCAAAAACCTTATTAGCACTATCAAGAGCTAATGTTACATTTGAAAAGAACCACTTACTAACATCCTCACAGTTACCATCCTTACCCAGTAAATTAGTATATGCCATTCCTGTTAATGCTATCTTAGGTGATACTGGTACTTCAGTTATCTGTATTCTGTTTAAGCCGAGACCTATTGCAGGGTTCTGTATCGCTCCGGTCCCAGCTGCTGCATTTAATGCATCATATACTCCTTGCTCTATCTTATTAAAGTCGTCTGCTAATACTATATCACTATCTATCCAGTCGGTCTTTTTTATATATGCCACCTTCTATACCCCCTCTATAACCTTAATTGTGTGTTTTAAACTTACATCCGCTAGTACTGGTATATAAACTATAGAACTAGATAAAATATTGCTAGCGGCATCAAGTAATTTTATGTTGGTAATATTTACAACTGAAGCCGCAATGACCACATACTCTATAGTTACCATATTGCCTATCGCCGATTTGGTTAGAAAAACACTAATTGCAACCGAATCATTTATTAGCACTGACGTTATGTCAGACGCTGAAAAAGAAGCAACAGCATTTAGATAACTAGATTGCAACGAAGTTACATCTGCCAATTTAATCAACCCCTTATCTGTGTAGTCTACGAATGGTTTTGAACCTAATATCCAAGAAATCCCTAATTTATAATTGTAGTTGACACTTGAATATCCAATCTCCTCGTTTACCTTAACTGTGTGAGATAGTAATGGTTTATTTGTAAATATCATGTTTGCAGGCTTAATTTTAGTTATAGTAACTAAAATTTCGTGAAACCAGTACTGGTCAACTGCTGAGCTCTCAACATATAAAATATAATTATTGAAATCCAAATACGCTTTGTATTTGTCTTTACCTATTATTACATCTAGCCTTTGCTTTAACAGCGGAAGAGTAAAGGGCGGCATGGCTGAAAATCTATTGATTACACGTTCTCTTCTAAATTCAAGTGACTCTAAACTTGCATTAGCTGTAATATTTAGCAGTACTTCGTAATATTCAATACCAATTAAATCTGCGGTAATTATAAATTGATTGTTTCTGAGTCCCATAAATTTATCATCAGCAGAGTTAAAAAGTATATCTTCTACTTTTATCAATTCTTCTATTTCTATTACCTCAGTATAAACTGAAGGAAAATAAGGACCAATTGAATTACTCAACTAAGAATCACCGTCCCTAATATTGGAATTTGCTGCGTAATACTACTTTGCGTGAGCACCAAATCATTGGCAACTGAGTTTAATTTTGTAAGAGTAACATTAGCTATACCAGCTACATTTAAAATAGAGGAATTAACTCTAGATAAATATATAGCAGTGCTATAATTGTTAAGGTCATCTGATTTATCCCATATTTTTCTTTGAGATAAAAAGTATTCTTGAATAGCGTTTCTCACCGAAGTCTGCACTTGAGCAATAGTATAACCAGAAACTAAAGTTAGAGTTGCAGTTACATTGATTATTAGCTGAGAAGGTGTAACTATTGTAACTTGGTGACCAATAGGTGCAGTTCCTAATCCAATACCACTTCGAATAGAAGGGTCAATTAAATCTTGTACAATACCTAAAAAGTCTACAGTTACTGCATTGTATGACGCGTCTAGTATACTGCATTTTACTGTCCCTCCCCCATTCCATATCGGATATATTTGAACTCCTCCTATACCGCTCATACCTTTTAGTGTAGTTCTATAATCCGCTATATTTCCCCCAAAAGGTTTTTGGTTTACTCTCTCAAAATATCTTAACCGCAGTTCATCATTAGTCTCCCTATCTCGAGCCGGGTTGAGTAGTTCTGACATAATAGCACTAGAAAGACCTTGTATAAAGGTTATATTCAGAAGTTCACCCGTATACTCATTACCTGCAGTTCCTGCTGTCTCACATTGCAATACGTACGAACCAGCGACTACTATAGAATTTAAAGTGTATGGTTCTTTTACAAAATAAATGATAGGGTGCGTCTCAGACATAGTAGCAAATCTAGAACCAACAGCTATGGCTACAGGAGAACCTAAAGAATTTTGAAACACTCCCTTCTTAGTAGCATATGTGGCAGAATACCTAGAAATTCCCTGCTCGGTTACTCTAGAATCCAACTCAGCATCAGTCGCTGTGGTTGCGAAAGTATCGGTATAAATATTTCGCATCTCCATATATAAATCAGCTAGTCTGTAGCATGCCGGAGCTAATGCATCATAAATTACGCTACCCTGACGTTTATCCAAATTAGGAGAAACATTATTCAAAGCTTGTAGCATAAGGTAATCGAAAGTATAAATTTGTAAACTATCCCCTATCATATATTAACCTCCATACCGTACAAAATATTTCCAAATATGGTAATAACGGTAAAAGACACCTCAATAGAGTCAAGTGTTTTAGGAGTTATTACTATATCTGCTATACCTAATATTCTATCATCTTGAATTAAGGCTTCTTCTACTATTCTCGGTAATTCAGATGTTACATATGAAAATGACTGACCAATAAGAAGATTGATTTCATTTCCGTGATACCAGTCATATATTACATATGCATATTTATCTATTAATAAAATCTTTTTTATTGCTTGTAATAATGCGGCGCTATTATCTACCTTTCCCATTATACGCTTATTTGCAAAATCTAATTTATACGTAAGTGAGGGTTCAATAATAGAATCATCCGAAATAATTAAATTAGTGGCTACTGATTCTGGAATCATTAAGTAACCCCCTCCTGTCTTTGGAGTATAAAATACTTCTGACCTTTGGCACATTTTAGCATATGAACTACATCCCCAATTCTAAGTCCTCTCCATAAAACTACTTCAATGTCAATCTTTAGAGGATGGTCAGGGGGTATGGCGGGTATAGTAACTATTGTTTTCTTCTCAATTGCAAGTGCTCCTAGCATAAGAAATGTTTCCGTTAGGATTAGCTTATCAACCCTAATTTTTAGGGGCGATATTGAAGTTACTTGGCCTGAAATTATGTCCGTTATTTGGCTACTAGGAATGCTGGCTATTTTTTGAATTGATTTAACTAATCTAGCTCCTTCACTCAACTTGTAACCACCTCCGTTGTTAGCGTCATTGTGTGCTTATTATTCTCCAGACTATGTGTACACTCAGTTACCAGTAAGTAACTATCAAGCGACAAGTCCCCTAAATCTTCAATCTTACATCTTATAATTGAACCTGATGTTATTTTAAAACTACCAATTGATTCCAAATTAAGCGTTCTTCGAGTACTATTATAAAATTTTAGAAATCCGCGTGCTTTGCTTTCTATCTGAGCTATGTTGAGTTCTTCTCCAACCTTTTCGTACAATTGTAAAATTCCCCATTTTTTAAGATTATTACCACCATTGACAGTATCATTGACTATAAATATTTCTCTCTTTTTTGTGGTCTTATTGTCTCTATACAATTTAATTTGATTATACACATCTTTATCAATTGAAGTTTCGTAATCGAAATCGGTTATGCCGCTACCATCTCCGAGTACTAAATTTGAGACTAAAGATAATATATTTATGTGTTCAAGTGTTCCAAAATTATCTCTAATAATATACCATTTTCCAGTGTTTATTAGCGTGTCATACAAACTGTCTTTAATTATGTCATACAATGCTACCCCATCATTACTTCTAGGGGAGCATATAAAATTACTCGTATCTACTACTTTATATTGTAACACAAAGTCTTTACAAATCCTAGAGAAAATTTCAGAACTTGTTAAATTCTCTAAAACATAAGTATCTTTATTCTTGAGATACCGCAACTGGTCATAACAAGTTACTGAGATGAGGTTAACATTCTTGTTTCGCTTCTTTGTAAACACATATCCTTTAAAAGCATTAAAAGAATCTACTTGTAAAGTGACAGTAGCACCCTCACTAAATGACACTGTGTCAGCTTTAAGAAGACAGAAAGTTAATTTACCCGGTTGGTCCTCTATATAGGTGCTCAATTTTATATCAGAAACAACTTGAGAGATGTCATACAACTTTTTAGTCCCATTATTATATACTGACATACATATGTTCATATTAGCTTCACACTCCCTTTATTCACCCAACCCAACCAACCTCCGTCGAGAGTGGTCACATGATAGGGGTAAGAACCAGCTTTATTTATTAAATTAATTTTACCTTTGTAATTCTTAAATGTTTTTCCTGGTTTACTGCCTGCACTATTAACATGGACAGTACCGTTGAGGATAACACTACACCCTATGGTAATTTTACTAGGTGCTGGTGATGTAGTTGCTGATGTTGATGTTTTCTTGTCACCTGCTTTAGCTTTATTGCTAGTTGTTTTATTATTTGAAAAATCCATTACTCCGATAGAATAAGGCTTATATTCTTTTAGCTCTATGTCGTAGTAAGCATCCTCATGCTCACCCGCTTTGTGCTTGTACTTAAAAGACTCTATACTAACCAGCATATTAATATCGATGCCCGTTACAATGAATCTGCACTCTTTCTTGTCTTTTTGAATACCCTCAAAAAAGTCTTTATAAAATTGCTGACTTTTAAATTCACCCTTAGTTCTAACTGCTGGAAACCAATCTAGATAAGGGAACCAACAACTGAAGGATATAACACCTAATTTTCTATCTTTTAGTATGTTTATATCCCCCAATTGAATAATTTCCACAGTATCATTATTTCCTTGGTAATCAACAGAAATTTCCTCGGGGTTAACAGGAAGCTGAACAACCTGACTTCCATATTTAAAAAAGAATCCAATATCACCCATTTCCATAATTAACCCTCCAATTTAATCTGCTACGAGAGAAGTTGCAAGTGCATTCTCTACCATAGTTTCTAATACTGCCATTATTTTACCTACATCTGCAGTTTCCCTTACATCACCAAAAGTTATATTAGCTTGAGGAGTAATTGATTTAAGATTAAGCAAGAATTCTCTAGCTGCCATATCTTTCAGTAGTTTTAAGTCCTCGTCAGCAATATTTACATCACTCTTGATTTTTCCAATGGAGTCTAAATTACCGCCATTTATTGTAGTTGACGCTGGGTCCCAGTTTTTGAGTATATTCGCAAATCCTTCTAACTTATTAGCATCCATCGAAAAATCTCTGTTACCTATTTTGTCAGCTAATCCTTTTCCACCATCATAGCCTGATTTGTATGCATCCATAGGGTTAACTATTAGATTTTGCTCAGCTAAGAATTTACTACTAGCAGTTGGGTCTACCAACGCCCAATCATAACTAGCCCAAGGTGCATCTTTCCAAGTGTCAGATTGAAAAATCGGCATCTTACGAGGATCTAATGCTGAGTACATATTAGCGGCAGTTTGATTTACAGTAGACATCCAACCCGCCACGGAGCCCGCTAGATTAGAACCAAAAACTAAATCAATTGCTTTTGCTATTCCCCATATAACACCCAAAACAGCATCAGATAATCCTTGAAATAACCCAACTATGATAATTAAACAGCTCTCAATAGCTCCAACCAATACCCCAAGCACACCACCAATGGACATAACTACACCTACGATAGTATTCCACACTAGAGCAAGTAGAGCTTGAATAACATCCCAAATCGATGCGCACACTATATAAATTCCAGACAGTAAAAATAAAATACCATCCCATATAACAGCTACTAACCAAGCAACGCCGCCTGCAATATAACCTACAATTTCTCCTGAGGTTACTCCCATGTTTATAAGACCAGCCACAACTATTCCAATAACTAGAGCGAGTAATATAAAAGGCCAAGCAACTGAAATCCAACCAGCAAACGCGGTTACAGCCACTGCGACAAGAACTCCACCTAGACCCCATATTATACCGTACAGAACAGACGTGTTATCGCTAAGCCATCTGATACCACTAGCTATTAAGTCTATACCCCATAATGCTATGTCCACCACTACTGATATTGCATAAGCCAACTGCGTTAACATCTTTGAACCTGCAGGTGATGATAAGAAATCCGATAATTCCCATGCCTTCTTATTTATTTTAGCGAGAGCTCCATCACCCATCGATAACATGAATAAAAAGTACTTCCAAACTGTTCCCATCTGAGTCATAGCTTGACCAAAAGTTTTCGGCATCTTTTCAAAATTTTCATCTATTTTACCACTCATGAGATTAAATGCTTTTATAATTCTATCGGAGGTTAACTCTCCGTCAGCACCCAATTGTTTTAATTGACCCACAGTGACTCCTGCAAACTTACCTGGGTCTACTTTCGCTAAACCTTCAGCCATAACTTTCATTAGATAAGGAGTTTGTTCTCTAATTGACCGTAATTCATCTCCTTGTAATTTGCCCGAAGCTAGTGCTTGAGATAACTGAATCAAGGAGCGTTTGTTCTCTTCTGAAGTACCACCACCGGCCACTAAGGCTTTGTTTATGATTCCTGTAGTGTTTATCGCACCAATAGCTGCACCTGGTCCTGTCATAGCACCGGAAACTAGAATACGAGAAGCTAAGTCACCTGTTTCTTGCAATCCAGTTCTAGTATTAAGAGCAGTTTGGTATATCCCGCTATATAATTGCTCGCTAGAATACTCTGACTCGTTAAATAAACCCAATCTAGCCTGCGTTGAGCGAGCCATATCAGGTGCATCCATAATGCCTGACACTGTTGAAGATATATTCTTTAACAAGTATAAAGCAGCTGATAAGTTTACGAGATTAAATGCACCTTTGTTCCAGCTTGACATGGCTTTGGACGACGCTGTTCCGAACTTATTTGCACTCGTTGTAGCATTAGCTAAATTGTTTTTCATTTGAATAAGAGCATTGTTAGCTTTCTTAATATCCTTCTCAGCTTGAATATACGCTTTACTCATCTTACCATTATTAGCTTGACTATCCAAATTCCTCATCACTTTCAAAGTGCTATTCATCGAAGTAATAATGGACTTAAAAACAGGGGACATACGGTCTTGCAAATTAATAGAATTTCTAATTGATGCCATTACCGTCTACCCCCTCTATTTGTTTTGGATGCTAATTTTTTGTTTTCTTTAGATTCTTGCTGCAGACGTTCCTCAATAAACGCATACATAACAGCCCTTTCTGACGGAGGTAAAAAAGCGAATTCACTTGGTTTCCAATGCAGCTTCATCACCGCATAATAACAAAACCAAGTGTCTCCATCTCCCTCCGCCATTAGTTTTTTATTTCTTCTACATCATCCTCGGTTTCTCTATTGAATCCTGAAAGAGTAAGAACCTTTTCAGCTAATTCAGATATTTCACCAGCTACTAATGTTTTGTATACTAGAGATATTGAATCAGATACTTTGTTCTCTTTAATCCAATCAGCATCTTTAAAGTTTGGCTCTATAACATGATTAACAACAATTAGCTCATTGAACTTCTTGGTGTTAAATCTACGCTTTTTAGGACTATTGGGATTCTCAATACAAAGTGACTGATATGAATTGTACTGGTCACCTGTTAATGCTTTTATCTTAAACTGGAATCCTTTTAACCTACCACCTAGACTTAATTCCTCTGTCAAATCCTCCACTGAGTTTTTGGTCAAAAACTGTTGAAGTGCATTCATTTACTTGTTCCTCCTATTATAATATTTAGGGCCTTATATCCCCAATGATGGTGCAACGAACTCTTCTAATATTTCAGCATCATCGAACGTGAAGTCCATGCTCTCGTCCATTATTTCTGACTCTACATCAAACTTAGCGAGAATAACAGAATCAAGAGAGCAGTTCTTCAGCATGGTGCTTTGAGTACCAATTGAACTTGCAGGGTCTGTGTTCATTACCAGCACATCGAAGTATACCGGAATACCAGTCTTGATGTACTGAGCAGCCATTTTGCGGAAGATTGAAGTGGTATAGAATATTGACAAAGATCCAGTACCTGTCCATCCGTTTGGCTTATGCTGTTCGCCTCTTCTTCCTAGAGTCTTAACTGCGGTTTTATTGATTTGGCACTTAGCTTCCAAATTCTTACCGTAGAACATATCCTCTACTGTGGAGTTTCCAGCACTGTCTTTGATTGTAATCTTGGCCGTAGCTTCCTGACCTGAAATTGTATCTCCAGCTTTAAGATAACCCATCTATTTTTCCTCCTCTCTTATGCGTCCACATTTACAGTCATGTATAATTTTTCCATGCTGTCAACAGGCTGAATAACTAAATCAACAACTACACCTTCTACCGTCGCTCCTGGTAATACTATAATATCAGCAGCTCCGTCAAAGTTCTGAACAGCGCCGATAGTTACTAAAGAATCAATAAAAGTTATTAGCTCTGACTTATAAACACTTCTACCAATATTGTTATTATCGACCTTGCCTGCATAATTTCTGTTGAAAACTAATGCAGTTGTGTTACCAATTTCATCCAAGCAACGAATTACTCTATTCTTACAAAAAGCGTAATTCTTGTCAACTGTGAACGTGTGCAAGCAATTGATATCCTGTTCCACGACCACAGCACCATCTTGACGATAGCTTAATAGGAACCAACCCAATTTAAGTTGGTCTGAGATTAAGTTTTCTGCTATATAACCAATTATCTCAGTTGCACTCGGAACTTCATATGCTGTGCGACTTTGATTGATATTTGAACCAGCTGTCATACTAGCTACCCAAAGTGGGAATAGTTCTAAGGTAACTATATCATTCAAGGTTTTAAATCCCTGCTTAACTGAAATAATACCTTCAAAGTCGGCTGATACATCGTTGTATACAACGGCCTGTACTTTCTTACCCAAATCATTTCTAAGAGATTTAATTTTGGCAATTACTAATGGAGGAATCAAAGCATCTACTGTCTGTATCGCCATACACTGCCATTGAGCTGTGGTTACAAGATTGAAATAGTCTGTGTAGGTAGCACTAACAACCAAGCCATTAGTTCCAGCTAGTAGTGGTGCTCCTGACGTTGCAGTAATTACTGCAGCTTCTTGTCCAACCGCTACTGTAAAATTTATCCACTCTGACTCGATACTTTTAAAATCACCCATTATAATAACATTGAATGTTTCTTTAAGTATAGAATTAAAGTATACATTTACTTCATACTGACCAACTTGTGGTCTTCCTGCAATTATAGCCACTTCCAGCTTATTACCAGTAGTACCTGCATGCTTGGCAATAGCTGTAAGATTAGCGTTAATAACTGCACTAGCTTTAACACCTCCAGTATCAGCTCTGAATAACAGTGCTTTGTAACAACCTGACAATGCCAATCGATAAGAAAGACTTTCTACATTATCAGCTGCAGTACAACCTATCTTAGCTAGACTCGACCCATCCAACAAATCAGTTCCATAAAGCTCTATTAGAACTCCATTAGGACCCCATGTCATTGGAAGTGCTGCGGTCATTATTCCTCTAGTACCAATTGCACCGATTGCTTTAGGAACAGATTTAAAATTAATATATGCTCCCGGTCTTTGTTTATTTTGAACGGTCCAAGTACCTCCTGCTGGCATATTACTTCACCCCTTCTCTATGAATTAGTGTTCCCATATCAGGATTGCTAGTAATAACTTCCTTCACTTTAAATGCATACCCTACTATAATATGTAGGACTCCATCTTGTGTTTTCCACTCAAGTGAACGAGACTTAACTTTCTGATTGGAAACGGTTATTATATTTAGTGTATCAATCATTTTTTCAGCTACTTTTCTAGCCCATACCTCTATATCTGTAGCTTCATCTTTAGGATGTACTCGTATATCTAATAAGTAATCCCTTTGTGCCCTTCCTCTTAACTCGTTGGTGTGAACAGCATTAAGCTGTTGAATGAAGGCATATGGCTTAGCCACATTTTGAAGTGGTTTATTCTTATATACCCTTAAAATTTCAATGGATGTAAAATAAGATACAATATTAACTGCTACTGCACTCACTATTTCCTCACCAGTTAACGCCAATTACAACACCCCCAACTTAGCTAAAAAAGCTGTAAACTCAACATCAAATCTTTGTGGAATATTTCTATCTACTTCGTCTAGTGCTACTGTCATCATAAAGTATCCATTAACCCAATCTCCACTACCTTCAGTTGCTCCTGACTTATATGGTTTGGCGTGACCGTATTCTACAAAAGTAGCATAAACCATAGGATTCACAAACCATACTTTTAAGTTTTCACCTTGTTTAGTTATTCCATCTAATTTCCAATGATTACGCAAATCACCTGTATCTACAGGAGTTCTAGGTTTTACACTTGCAAGGAACCGCATCCCTTGATTTAATAAAAATGTGTTCATCCAAGCATCAAACTGACTCGCCATATTCGTAAAGTTATTCACATACCTCTGAAAATCACTGCTATCAAATCCCATTATGCACTTTCCTTTATATAAAATAAGGCTTCTTTGTGAGTGACATAAATACTAGGTAAACCAATCTGTCCTAAATACGTCGATAATATGACGGCGTCCTCGCGCAATTTATTGACAGATATATAATCTCCTGGTTTAATGTCAACTGAAACACTACAAAATATTTTAGGTGATAATACAATGGGTACTTGGTCATCCGCAGAATCGTTCGGTCTTTCCATTCCTGTAAAGGATAACCTACATGGAATATTGGTGTATAACCATTGAGTAGGAAGAATAGAATCTGTAGTACCATCAGCATTTGTTTGTTCAATATATCTTTTAATACTCATCACATCGGTAAAAGTGGAGGCTATGATTTTTCCAAAAGATGCTAATCTCATCACCATAACCTCCTAAACATATTCAGTTGCTGATTGTAATTCATCAATAATCCATCTAAATTAGCTTTATGACCCTTTAGAATTGACGAACTACCTCCGAGCTGGACTGAAGTGTCACCAATTTTTATGTTGGTTACTTCTCTGATGTCAATAGTATCAATTGAAGCTAGTACATTTTTGTTTATTTCCAAGTTATAGTTTAGAAGGTCAATTGACAGATTACACCAAGTAAATTTAAGAGCATCCGGAATTATTGAGATGTCACAATAGTTGAGGATTGCTTGTTCCACTTCTTGGAGTGCTAAAGTCATCTGTGGTTCTGTAAAAGAGTTGCCTGTAACTTTAGCACTAATTATCACCATTAAATCTGAATATACCATTGACGTCCTCCACTAAACTATTTTGTATTCTGAGCCCTAGATGTTTTCTTCTCTATTTCTTTTTCAGGCTCTTTTTCAGGGTCAATACCTGGTTCAAGATCTGGTTCTTTGTCAGGAACTTTAGGTATCTCTACTGAAGTTTCTATAATAGAGGCCCCATCTTTTTCTAATGATTCTAAATCTGCATCTGTTACATCAATTGATGTATTAGCTGCATATAATACTCCATTATATTTTACCTCTGTCTTAAACTGAACCTTTGCCATTAAATTATCCTCTCTCTCTTAGTACTTGATATTGAATACATTCCCCATGTTTTCGAATGAAGGAAGAACAATTTCAGATACCCAATTGATGATGTTTACAGGAAGAGCAATCTTCTCTGTGGAAACAGCAACGCCTAAGTTAACAATAGACACATTCGCCAAAGTGTTTCCTGACATAAGGTCTGCTTCTTCTGGAGTTGTACCATACCAAGTTTTTCCAAGTGCCCCCTCTGGAAGGAATGTCATCTGTCCAGCTGCGGGATAGAAATATTGGTCAGTCTTGTTGACATCTTTGTACATTTTGTCATATATCTGGAAACGAATCTTTGTCTTATTTTCAATATAAGTTTTCATCATTTCATCAGTTAAGATGACATTCTGACCTGCTGTTGGATTGAGGTCCAATCTGATCTTTTCATTCAACATAATATCTAACCAAGTGTCGTATCCTAATATAGCTCTTGTGAGCGTAATTCCCTTTTGAGAAGCTTTACGTTTCATTGCTATAATGTCGAGGACTGGATTACTAACAACATGGTCAGACCATTTAGCGGTGGTTAGCAACGTAGTTACATTAGAACCCGCCCAAGTACCTGATGGGTCGTAGTTGTAGCTATAATTTACAACAACACCTGAGTCAGCTGGGGAAGCAATTGAAAATGCGCCGTTAGCTAACAATTTCATACGCATAATTTCTGGAGTTATCATTGCTCCGTCGATTAAGCCTTTTGTATCATCAAAGATTCTAGTGATTGCTTGCTGAGCATAAGCACTATTATTCGCTTCCGCAAACATTAGTAATTGCTGCCTATCTTCCTCACCGAGCCTCATCGCTTCTCTGAAAAATGGCATTTTAGTGCTTTCGGTACTAACTCCACCTCTATCTCTGAGTGTAGGTTTAGTATCGAATGCTGATGGCATTAATGCGATTGGCAGTGAATCATATCCTTTAATCCATTCTAACTTGAGGCCCATTTTCTTATCTGCTGGAAATAAAGCTTCGCCTAGGAATGGGATACGGTTTGATTCTATTGTCTCGTAGTACGAGGCAACTGATTTTGATGTTACTAAGTCAAAAATACTTTTAGGCATTATTTTTTACCCTCCTCTTCTAATATTATAAGAAATAAACTCCAACCATTGCAGTCTTTGCAAGCGCAACAGGTGCTACTGGGAGTGCAGTGGTTTTAATGAAACCGTGAATAACTACAGCTCCATTTTGGTCTCCGTCAGTTACATCCATATCACTAAGAACAACCCCAACTGCGGTGGCGTCGTTTAGAGGATAAATAGTACCGGCTTTGACAATCTTTCTACCGTCGACAACTACGGAAAGAGTACTGTCTTTTGCAAACAATCTACCTACTGCTACATAGTGGTCCGGAAATGCCAAAATTCCTTTAGCTGAACCGTACGTGTTTACTTTGTGTTCAATCATTTCGTATTATACCTCCCTATTTAAAATAAGTTTCCGCTGCTTTTGCAGCAATTGCGTCTGAACCTGTTTTTAATTTTGCTAGGTTTTGTCCGAATAGTAAACCCTCATCCTTACTCGCATCACCTTTTTCACCGCTTGCTGCCGGAGCAGTACCAAACAACCAACCTGATGGTTTAGTATCTTTATTATCTTCAGCTTTGAAGTAGTGTGGTTTAGCTTTCTGTAGAGTGTCTAATTGTTCGGTTAAGCCTGATTCAATCTTGCCGTCTTTAAACACAATTTTATTTGCATCTAATCTAGGCAGTACATCATCGACGTCAACAACCCTACTCTGAATCTCGAATTTAATAGCTGCGTCCATTTGAGCTTTAAGCAAATCCCCATCAAACTTATCTTTGGCTTCCTTATTATCTTTCTGTAAAGAGTCCACTTTAATTTGAAGTTGTTCGGCTGTTCCTTTGAATGCTCCGAGATCTTTAATTTGTTTGTCCCTGTCATCTACTTGACTTTTTAAAGTCTTGCCAGTTTCTCTCTCAGCATCAAAAGTTGCTTTTGGGATATACTCTCCATCGATTGATTTCTTATGGATGGCCAATACTGCTGTTGCTTGCGCCTCTGTTAAACCAGCTGCAATTAAATCTTCCTTCTTCATATAGTTGGTTCCCCCTTAAAATTATAACCCTCGACTTTTTTCGGTGGTCGTCTCCACCTGAGATTATATATTGCTTAGTTCTATTATAGTACAAATTACTCTATTTGTAAATGGGTTATCTTAAATATATTACTTCGGTCGATATTTCTTTGTGAACCCCAATAGTCTATCCTTTTGGTCGTCTGGGGCGTATTGTTTAATCCATTCTTCCTGTGTCATCTTACGAGGAACTTTAATGTTCTTTCCATTCTCATCTTTAGCAATACGTTCTGTTGCCGCATCATCCTCGAAATAAGGAATAGTGGTGGACCTACAATTTACATGCATCGGAGGATAATTAACATTAACAGAAGCCTGCGAAACCTTTCCGATGAACCCATCCAGTCCTCTACATATTTCAGATGTTCTCATATCCAAGGTAGCTAAAAATTGATACTTCTCAACTCCGCAGGATTTGTAGGCATCCAAGGCGGACTGATTGCATAAGTTATTAATCTCAGTTCTAGCAAGAGCCCTACCTTTGGACTTGGACACATTCAACTGTTTGGCAATTATATCTCCGAGAGTGTTAGCATTAAGACCCATCGAGAAAGAACGAGGTAAAACTGTTTGTATAGTTTTAACGAGGAGGTCTTTATCAGCCCATATCCTATCGCTATAATTTTTACCGTCCCACCTAGTTTTTACTGCTTTCTCTACTCCCCTAGCATCGATAGCATCAAACTTAACAGCAACCTCGATACCCTGTGCTATATTAAAGTAATTAGTATAGTAGGAAGCCAAATAATTAGTTTCCATTAATGCTTGCGTAGAGCTGTGCTGCTCAGCCTTAACTCTTTCTATTTGATACCTAATACTAGACTCGAGAGATTCAAGTCTAGTAATGTAAACCTTCTTGCCCAATGCTTGTAAATACGCAGAAAACTCCTTGGATAGACCCATTTGCTGTGCCATAGCGTACCATTCACGTAGTAACACCTGATATGATTTTAGCTCTTGGCTATTTAGCCTTCTTCTTGCCTCTTCATAAGGAATTTTATTCTCTTTGGCGTACTTTTGAAAAAATGATTCTATTTCCTTCCTTATTGAAATCAAAGCTAAGTCATACGCTTGAATGAGTCGGGTCTCATAATCCACCACAGATAGTTCTCCCGCTAATATCATATATTCGAATCTTTGGTCCCAATAATCTTTTGCTCTCATTTAAGTTCACCTCCATGCTTCAATCCTTGTTCGTACCCCGTAACAAAAGAACTGACTTCCTCACAACCACATTCTATGCAAGTATACTTACAACCCAGCTTGTGTGGTATTTTAGTGAAAATGTGCATCGGACAGTTCTCTTGCTTCGAACGATTTAATCTAACCTCTGCTAATATAGCTTTGAATTTATCTTCTCCGCCAGCTAAGTCTATCATTGCCTGCCTCACACTCTTCTCCATTATTTAGCCGTCCTTTGACCTGTGGTAGCTTTTGTCGCAGATGCCGACACAGCATACTCAGCTTCTAGGTCTAATGTTACTCCTGTTTCTGCTAACAAGGATTCCATTTCCTTACTAGCATCCATAACCCAAGGATGATTAGCAGCTATTGTCTTTCCGGAGATAATACCCGCACTGGTAAAGCAATTTTGGATTGTCTCGGACTCATTAATAATAACATCTGTATTGAAAATGACATTATATTTAACTCGAGTATAATCTTTATTAAACTTTGCTAATATATCCTGCTGGATAAACCAAATGAGTTGCATAAGAGCCCACTCTACTTCAGTACTCCAATCAACACAATCTGAATCTAAATCTCCATACATAAATCTAAGAGCTACACCCGATGTGTCGTTAATATCTTTATCAGCTGTATTTATTCCTTGACCAAATTCATATATGTCTTTTCTAATTCTATCGAGATGTTTATCTACCTGCTCTATATTTAATGGCTGCTCGAGAGCTTTAGCATCACCATCACCCTGTACAAAAATAGAACGATACTGATTCTTATTGTGTACAAATTCTTCTTTAGAAGCTCCGTCATAGTTTTTAATTACAATCATTGAGTTCGGGAAGTCATCTATATTATTAGCAACTCCGCTTGTCTTCTTGTCGTACTCATCAACTAGACTTTTAATTCTAATCAAAAGACTCTGTTCGTCTGGGTCATACTTAAATGGGATAAAAGGAATGTTCACCCAGTTAACTCCGACATCTTTGAGTTCTTTTTCGTCATTAGGCATTCTAACCGTAAAGTTATGTGACAAGGCCTGCTTAGTTTCATCAATCTTTAGTACACCGTCCGCATTGTATGCATAATGGTATACACCTTCATGAGTATAGTAGTCTACGAATTTAAGCTCCTTCTTGATTCCTCCGATATACTGTTCTACCATATATTTACGAACAACAGCATCTAAAACAGTATGGTCGCTGTCAGCCCACAATGGAATAACCTCTTCTGGTGCAATACGCTTAAATTTCAAGCTTCCTACTTCGTCATAATAAACTAACAACCAACCGAGACCCTTCATGATGGAATCCCTACCAGTATTTTTAATTAGCTTGAAAAAACCTTTGTCGAAATACTCGCCCACAGCTAGGAACATTTTATCCGCTTCTACATCAGCTGCTTTCTGAGGAGAAAGGATAAATGGTTTCCCCAACATATACCCAATTTTTTGCCTAGTTAACTTCTTGAAAAAATTGTGAGTTAACTTGTTATTAGCGAGAACTTTAGACTCCATTAGAATAGCTTGAAGTGATTGTGGGTCTCTTCCAATTACCATTCTCTTTGCTTCTGTTATGTCGTTCTCATTATTATAATACATCTCCGCAACATCCATATACTTTCTAAATTTACTATTCTCAAATTCCGCAATTATAGTAGTTAGAAAAGCAGTCTGTTCCGAACCGATATTTGAAGACTCTGCTATCTGCTGTGATACTACCTGAGTCTGACGACCTTCAATAAATGTGTACAAATTATCACCCCTCCTTAAAATTTTTAATTATCACCCTTAATTATATAGTAGTAACCGAGTAAAGTAAAGATTAAAAAGAGAAATTGTTCTGTCCTATTTTTTCGCAAGCATACCTAAACGCATCCATTAGATGGTTGTAATCCTCTATAGGAACATTTAATACTCTGCCATCTTTATCTTTATCCCATATATAGTTGTTCAGTTCCACTAGCACATTAACACAAGCGGGGTGAACAAATATCTTATAATCCTGTAATTTAAGTATACCAGCCCTAACTGAATCTGGACCTTTTTTAGCTGGTCTGATTCTTTGTATGCCAAAAGTTCTAACCTCCTCAATTGATTTTGGCTCGGAACTATCAGCCACAATCAAATTCTTGTGATGTTGATGCTCTTTTATTCTCTCAGCTATCATTATATTAGTTAGTTTATATTCATAAAATTCATCAAAAATAAAGATTTGTTTTTCCTTTTCGTTTACCATACATGCAATAAATCCAGTTGGGTCATTTGTGAACCCCCAATCCAGTCCATAAACCTCTTGATATATAGGTTTACTGTGTCTGTCTGTGGAATTCCTTAACTCTTGTATATTGAAATCAAGCTCTTGCCAATTTGTAAATACTAGACCCTCTGCAACACCCCAACCGCCTAATCCTTCTATTTGATATCGACGAGAATTCTTTTTCTTCATTTCTTCGAACACAGCTAAATCCGCTGCATCTAAAAACTCGTTGCACATATAGTTGGTGGTCAGGCAAAGCAAATTAGTAGTATTACCTTTATCATATTCATCGAAGAATCTTTTCTTCAACCATATGTTCTCTGACCAAGGGTTAAAAGTGAAAGTAATTTGTTTGAAATAACCTTCAGGTACTTTACCTCTAATAGATAAATCCAGTTTGTTGAATTCTTCTTCATTAGATATTTGGAATGCTTCTTCTATCCATACCCAGCAGAGGAAACCGATTTCAACTGTAATAGATGTTATAGACTGAGGGTCATCAAATCCTCTAAATAATACTTTCTGTCCAGTAGGTAAGTAAGTAAGCTCAAGAGGATTCATAGTAGCTTTCCACGAGCCGCCAACACCTAACTGATTGATAGCCCATTTTAATTGGGCATAAGTACTGTCACGGTGAGTATTAAAGTATCGTCTAATGACGACTGCGTTTGCTAGTGGGTATTTCATTATATTAGTAATAAGCCAAAAAGCCATAGTACAACTCTTCTTCGACCCTCTACCACCTTTAAGTACTCGGTATCGACCTTTAAAGTTCCAGAAAGCACCGTACCCATTACCTATCTTATCCGGCAAATATATTTTAGATTTCATATTATCCCTCTTGCTGTAATTTTTTTATATTCCCTAATATAGTATTCCAATCAGTCTTTGGCGCTAGCATCATTAGATACCCTCTAAATAAATCCAGGTCGTTATAACCATCACATGACCTACCCATAACAGGACACAATATTCTATTAATACAGGAAACACATTTTATTTCTGACATACTCTCTCACCCCTCTCGTCCTTACCCCTAAATATACAATAAGTAACCGCAATTTTTTTGTACTCTTGTTGTACTCTTGTTGTACTCATAATCTTTTATTTCTCGGGGATAGGCGACGCCTATAGTTATATATTATATTGAAACGATTACTTTGTAAAGACAACTTCGAGCATAGTCGTATAATTCTTTACTATTTTGTATATACTAATATAGTAATAACACACTATCGAGTCGATTGCTTTTGTGAGGCCTAGTGTGGTTTTGAACCCGGTTTCCTTCAACTATTATAAATAACTCTCTACTCTCGGTATTAGTAATTATGAATAATTTCTCTAATAATATACTTTCACTTTATCTTGTAATTCCCGTATAGCCATGGTCTTTAGGTCTTTTCCTCTCAGTTTACTATCAAATAACCGAGACCATCTTTATATTATGATAAAAAAATAATGACTCGGCCTTTATGGTACAGAATTCGTAATAAACGGTCATCGACAAGTACACCATCGAGTATGGGGACCACCCCCGGGGTACGAGATCTAGTGGTACTTCGGACACACCATGTAGTGGTGGGTTGAGAGCAAGGATACTATATATAGTACCGAGTAATAACTATACTATATACAGTATATCCAGCTGTGACACACCACTATATATAGTATATAATAGAGGTACTTCGTATCTGCTACATACGTTTCCCCTATATTTAGTGTTTTTGAAGCTGTTTCTGGTACTGCTACTCACATCAGTTACCCTTTCTCGCCCGCACAACGGTGAATCACGTATTTATACCCCTTAGCGTGGTTAGTATTGGTTTTCTACTATAAAAATAAGTAAACGTAGGTATACAGGTGTACAATAGTATAGTAATAGAGACATACAACATATAGTGCTCTACTATGCTGTATCTACTACATCTCGTATAGTAGAGTCGTATATGCCACACAGGTACTATATACAGTATGTTTATAGTTTATTCTAGTACTATATATAGTATATATTTATATCTGCTCTTCTGCTCCCCGATTTCTTTGATTTCCGGTATTTTATTGTACTGTTTTGGCAGTACTGTAAATCTGTTATTAACAGGGTAGTAACGTACACTGCGCTCCTGCCGTGTTTTGTGTGTAGTTTGTACTGTATTAGTAGTTATTTCCTTATTACGCCTTTTTGCGGGTAGTTTAGTGTATTGTAGTTATTTAATGTTTTTTTTACTATGTAGTAGTAGTTATACAGTACACTTTCTCGCCCGCAAAATGGTTTCTGCGCACTTTTCGCGCCTAATCAATATAAACATACCGGGGTAGTAATATAAATTGCTTTTACAACATCTCGTACCTGAGGTGTCAACAATACCACTATATATAGTGGATGTAAAAATACTTTGTAATTCTCGGATTATTTTAAGAGATATGGCGAGATATGGCGAGATATGGCGTAAAATTTAGTTGATAAGTAGGTAGTTTATTGTAAACGTGTTATTTAGTGTTATTTGCATAAATTCTCGGTTATTTGTGGTTGTATTGTAGTACATATTAGTCTATCATTAGTAGTGTACTAAGTAGTTAATTAGTACACAGTAATGCTTAGTTAGTACCATCCCTTGTACATTGTCAATTTCATAGTTCGTCCTTATGCTCCGTTTATAGTGTGCTTTTCGTAAATACTATAAATCTTGTAAACTAACTTACCAGTTAGTAGGAATTGGGCGGATTATGGTATACTGTGTACTCGTAGTTAGTTGCCCCTTGTTAGTTGCTGAAGTATTTTTTCAGTACAACAACTCGGAAGCATTGTACATTGAAAACTTAATATTGTAGTCGCCGTTATATAAGGTGTCATTTTCGCCTGTATAAACTGCCGTTTGTGAAGTTTTTGCTCGTACTACCTCAGATTTTTTCTCGTCCTTCCTTTAGTTGCCGAAGTTTGGCACAACATTGGAAGTATTTGTTAAAATACCCGGTAGCAGGGGGCAATTACTACTATCCCAGGCCTATACAGTAGAGATTGGCAAATATGTGTAAAACACAACCTTAATACCTCAGAAAAACTGAGAGGAAATGGGCGAAGTGGTGTTAGTAACCACTATGAAGTTTTAGGCGTAGCTGAATGTCCATAATTCTTTTCCGAAGCATTTTATCAAAATAAAAATTAAAATTTAAAAGGAGACCGATTATTATGACAAACTCAACTATGAACCTTAAGGACATTATTGCAAAGCAGGTAATTACAAGCAGGACTGGAAGTTTTATAGAATATAACAGTAAGAAGAAATTATCCGCTTCCGGCGTGCTCACCAAAGAACAAGAAGAAGTAATTGCACAGCTTAAAGGTACGTTTACTTTCAATATGCATTCTGAAAATCGTTATTTAATTGTAACCATGTACTATAGTGCTACGAAGACTTACGGATTTTTAGTAATAGATTTGACTACTTTGGCAGTAGCTGAATCCGAAAGTATAAAAATTGCCAAGAAATTTGTACTAGACCAGATAGAAGAAGACAAAAAAGTAGTTGTACCAGTTATAGAGCAAGCACTTGAAGAAATTGTAGCAGAAATAAATGCTCAAATTGAAGCAGAACATAATTCCGAAGTACATGAGCAAGAAATAGTAGAAGAAAAGATTGAAGAAAAAGTAGAAGATGTAGTTGTTGAAAATGTAGTAGCAGAAGTAGTTGTTGAAACAAAGAAAGACAAGAAATCAAAAAAGTAAGACCTTAAGGATTATGGACAATCACATACGCCTAAAACTTCAAATCTGTCGTCAGTTGTAAACACGCAATCTCCTAATAAGAGAGAGGGCGTGCTTAATAATGAGAGAAGAAACTAATAAGATGACTATATTACTTGCCGACGAATACATTGATGTGAACGACGTTCAGCATTTGCTGACTGTATTTTCGGGGAATGACCTGAAGAAGTTGAAGTATGGAATAACCTTTGAAGTTGACGGAGAACCTAAAGAATGTATAGCCTTGGATAATGGTACTTTTGTATATCAATCCGAAGGTGATAATGTTCGTACGAAGAATTTTGTAGAAGTATTGAATTATTTATTGTAAGAAGAAGAAGAATTGCGTGTTTACACATGACGACAGATTATTATGCGCAATTGTAATGCTCTCGCTAAAAAGGAGAAAGAAACTTATGAAATTATTTAAAGTTGAAATTGCCATTTTAGCCCCAGCACAGGACGCCGAAGGGGCCAAAAACCGGTTCATAGACCAATATGATTCAACAGAATCCATTGTAGAATCCCTAACTGTACACGAAATTGTACCACATGAGGATTTCATTAAGCTCTTCAGGTTGGGAAGAATTTTAGATAAAATTGACCAGTTCAGTACTTTTGAGACAATTTCATTGGTAACTGAATATGCTAAATTGTTGGGATATATATTAACGGTGGATGAAGTGTCAGAAGGTATTATAGCTTGGTGTGAAAGATTAGAGGATATTCCGGACGAAGAATTGGAAGACTGGTTGAATTAGTACAGAAGACAAAACATAGTCAAAATATACATGAGCGAGGGCATTACACATGCGCATAATACGAAGAAGTGAAGATTCTATGTATAGCAATGTACCGAGAAGAATTACCTCTTTTAGTGGCGAAAACATTTCTATCTTTGGTGGGTCATATAAGGGTGAATTGTCTTAAGGAAAAATGCTCTCGGAATGTACGAGAATTAATTAGGAGGATTCACCATGGAATCGAAAAAATACATTGTAAGAGGCACGTTGAAGGGCCACAAATGGGTAGATAGTGAAACAGAATACATGAATTCCGCAGAATTAGTGGATGATGTAGATGAGATAAAAGAACTGTTTACCCAAGACTCGGACGATGAATTGGCACAATATATAGGTGAAAGAGAAACCATTTATGGTTTATTCGACTCTATATATGTAAATGTTGAAATTATCGGCGGTAAGTTGTATAGCAGAACAGAAATTCTATCCAAGAGAGAATTAACCGAAGAAGACAAAGTTTCTCTATTGTCTTACTTAACTGGTCAGTTTTCAGATGGATACGGCGAAGGATTGGAACAGCATGCTTACAGTAAATTCCGAGAAACAATAGAGTCAGAAGAATGGGACGAAGAAGAACAGGAGTCCTTTACAGAGGAGAATGAGATAGATGTTGAATCTTTCCTGCACTTATGGCAACGAGGTGATGAATTTAAGTTGGAATTTATTTCTCCGGAATTAGAAGGAGTAACACCAACTGAAGTTACTAAACCTAGATGCAAGTTAATTGGTGAGGATGGAAACATATTTAATCTAATTAGTATTGCTAGACGTAAATTAGTGAAAGCAGGTCAGGCAGATATAGCAAAAGAGATGGAAGCGAAAGTAAAAAGTAGCAAAAGCTATTCAGAAGCTCTTGGCATTATTTGCGATTATGTAGAAGTATACTAGAGAGGAGAATAATATGAAGAAACTAACTGGAAAGCAAAAAGAAATATTACTTAGTTTCGTAATAGAAAAATTAGTGGATGAATTAAATGCTCAAATGGGTGAAACTAATGGACCATTGGTTTTGTACGATTCAGAAGTAGAAGAGATTAATGATGCTATAAAACAACTCGGCATCAATACTAAGTTGGAAATAATCTAAAGTACATGATACAGACAATTCACCTTTATACGACCCACCAAGGATGTTCGACCGCAGACTACAGCACAACCAGAATGAGAGGTTACTTATGAAAAATAAAGATGAAAGACAAATCACTCTTGGGGACTGCAGAGACGACATTTTATATGAACTGGGTTATGCTCAATACTTGGAAGAGTCTTTTCCAGATAGCCCTGATACGAAACTAAATCTATGGCAAAGATTACTAAATAGACATAAGTTTTGCGTATTTGTAAATGCCTGTTATGATTTAATTAGGTGGAAGTTCAACCATCTAATATGTAAGGTTTTTGGACATAAATGGATAGATGAAAGTTATGGCGGCCCTGAAGGTGGAGGAGAGTTTTTCTGCTGTGATAGATGTGGAAAATCTTTTGGAAACACGCTTTATTAAATAATAGGTGGGGGGTCACTATAATGCGTAAACTATTAAAAGGAATTGAGCTTATTTGGATAGTCATTTCAATCTTAATTCTATCTTGGTTCTTTGTTTCTTGGATTGGTGTTATCAGTTCTAATACAGTTCCTGGTAATTCTATTCCGGCATGGAATGCTTTTAACATATTCCAATAAATTTAGATTGGTTGTGCTGTAGTATGCGGTCGAACTTGTTCTGATATAATGACACGACAACATAAGATGAAAGGTTGGGTCATTACATGAAAAAATTAACAAAAGAGAGTTATGAAAAATTCCTTGAGGGCTATGGTAGCGACATTAATTCCGAAGGCTATGAAGGCGAGCAGATATACGATTTAGCTCGTTGTGTTATAGACGCAAGAGATTCTGAGACAAAAGCTGTCACACAATACCTAAATAGTATTGGAGTTTCAGATGTTCTTGGGAGACTTGCAGATGATATGTCATGTGCTGCTAATAAGTCAAGGAGGAATAAAAATGGAAGATAACAGAATGATGGATAAAATTAGAAAGTTGCTTAAACTTTCTGAGAATAATGAAAATGAATCCGAAGCATCTTCTGCTTTGCTTAAAGCACAGAAGTTGATGTCTGAAAATAATATTTCAATGGATATGTCTAATCCTGAAAAGATTGAGTATGCTTCTCTAGTATGTGAGCATAAATGGGATATGGGTTTTAGAAAGCCTTTAGGTACTGTGATTGCGAGGAATTTCCGTTGCAAGATGTATTTGCAATCAAATTCAGTTGTATTTATGGGCCATGCTTTTGATGCTCAAGTAGCAAAAGAAGCTTTCGAGTATGCTTATGAGTTTGCATTAAAAGAAGGAAACAAGCATTATAATAAAGCATATTCAATGGGAATTGAAACTAGGGGTGTATTTAACTCTTATGTACTAGGCTTTATTAAAGGAATAGACCATAAGTTCTCAGAACAGTCAGTAGCTTTAATGATTATTATCCCTCCCGATGTAGAATCAACATTTACAACGATGACGGAAAAATGGAAAACGTCAAAGGGTGGGATGCGACAAGGAAATTTTAATATCAATGCTTATACAGAAGGAATGCAAGACGGCAAGACCATAATGAACGGAAGAAGAATAGCTAGCAAATAATAAAAATAGGTCGTGTCATTATATCAGAACAAGATAAGAGATGAAACTAACACCACTAATTATCTAGGTGCTTATTAGAACATGGTGTGCCTTACATTAGGAGGAAATTAGTATGGAAAAACAATTTAATCTGACCGATTTCTATAACACATATGCCCAAAGATGGGACTATATATGGGATAATGTAGAATTGGGTTTATGCTACTATGCCGATGACAAGATGTTTTATGTTTTCGACAAAACAAAAGATGATAACATATGTGAAACCAATGATTTCAACCACGCAATTAAAATATTAAATGGAGGATTAACACTATGAGCGAAAAGTACACTGAAACAGAGAGAGAACTAATAATGCTAATATTAGATGCATCCGAGAATTGCAGTCCTACGAAACTAAGTATTAACCATACCACAGAAACCGGTCAAGTTAGAAAAGGTATTGTTATTACTGAAGCCTGTGGTGCAATTATCGATAAGATAGTAAAAAGTCCTTTGGTTATGACTACTTATCTAACTCCTAAGGGGCTTCACGTAACTTGCCACCAGAAAGGTGAAAGAAAGTCTGTGGGTTGCATATGATTAAGAGTGTGTTTAGTATGAATGCAAATGAGTGCTTTGCTATAATGGCAATACAAGAAGCGATGGGAACAGTTCCTACCCAAGTAAATGGGTTAGACATGCTCACACCAGAAGAAATTAAAGAGATTAAAGAAATAGCTTATAAATTCTGTGTAAAGATGATGAATGAATCATTTAGAGTACAAGAGTCAGCCATTAGTCAGTTCTGGGGAATATAACATAATCAGCACACCATGTTGCAATAAGCATCTAGATAATATATCACAGGTCCTAATATAGGTGCTTCATTGAGAGGAGTACATTATGAAAAGGTATAAAGATAAAGAGATTGTAACTTGTCATGTTTGTAATGGTACTGGATTTGTACCAGAAGACTATGAAGGTGATTTATTCTTAGCTGAATGTCCTGTTTGTGAAGGAGATTGTATTATAGAAATTGAGCATATTCAATATCAAGGAGAGAATTTAAGAGTACTGAGAGATTCATATCGAGTAAAATAATAAACATAAGAAATGGTATGAAGCATCTATATTAGGGCCTGTGATACAATCATATGCTCAGTTATATGGTGCTCCTCCTAATACATTTTATCTAAGAAGAAACATTTACATTTTCCTTAGTATGTAGTACAATAGTAATTACCGCAAGACAAAATAAAATTTAGGAGGACACACACGATGGCAGCAAATGTAGAAAATATGTTTTCAGTAAGAGAAACACCTTGGCACGGATTAGGTACAGTTATTCAAGAGGCCCTAACAAGTAAAGAGGCAATTGGTATAGCGGGTTTGGATTGGACAGTAGAGCAAATTCCACTAATTCACAAAGAGCAAGATTCGGGATACTTTATGAATGTTAGAAGTTCAGATGAAAAGGTTCTTGGTGTAGTTGGTGGCAGGTACAAACCCGTACAGAATGTTGAAGCATTTGATTTCACAGATGATTTAATAGGACAGGGTGTAAAGTATGAAACTGCTGGAAGTCTAAGCAATGGTAAGAGAATATGGATGCTAGCTAAAATGCCTGAAACAGATATATTAGGCGATAAAGTAGAGCCGTTCATGTGCTTAACCAATTGTCATGATGGATTTGGTAGTTTGAAAGTGTGCATGACACCGGTAAGAGTTGTTTGTCAGAACACTTTAAATCTCGCTCTTGATTCAGCTAAAAGAATGTGGTCAGTTAGACACACTGGAAGTATTGGTGCTAAATTAAGTGAAGCTCGTAGAACCTTTGATCTTGCTGGAACTTATGTAGACTCATTGAAAGAACAAGCAGAGAAATTGGCCGCAATAAAAGTAGCTCCAAAAGACTTTGATATGTTAGCAGAAACTATGTTTCCAGTAACAGGCGAGATGACATCAAGAAAAGAAGACTCACAGCTCTTGTTGCAAGAACAACTTCGTCAGGCTTGGAACATGGATGATTTGGGTAACATAAAAGGAACTGCTTGGGGATTTATCAACGCTGTTTCGGATATGGCAACTCATAAGAAACCAGGAAGAAAGACAGACAATTCACAGGAGAATTCATTTATGTATACCATAGATGCTCCCGTAATATTAGATGCGGCGTTGAAATTAATACTTCAATCAAGAATGTCAGTATAACATACAAAAGAGGAGCATCATATAAATGAGCATATGAGTAAGTACATCACTTCATTATAAACTAAGGAGGCCACTATAATGGCTAAAAGATTACAGAAAATAGAGATTTCAGTATTAGTAGCGAGAGCAAATAATACGTTAGCTAATCCTAAGATAAGTCAAGGTGAGAAAAAAGGTGTATGTTGTTTGCTAGAAGAAGTGCTGATGGCTACTAAAACATACCGAGGTTTCAATTATGTTCACTGGTTAGCTGGGGGTTGTAAAGAATGGTTAGCGTGTGTGGAGTTAGGGACTGTTAAAGAAGATGATTTTAACACAAAACAGAAGTATTTAGGCGAAGAATATTCAAGGATGTACTACAGTAGGTAACACAAATAGAGAGGAGTTAAAAGAGGTGACCCGAAAATGAGAGTCCTTAAGGTAGCAACTGCGAGCAAAGCTTGCATTGTGCCCCTAAAGATAATATTTATATTGCCGCTCAAATTAATTCTTTGGGTGTTGGGGTTAATTTTATATCCCTTCACCCGAAAGCACAAAAAACAAGAACGGATTGAAATTGTAGAGGAAGATGAACCAATACCACAAATACAAGAAATTCCGGAGTTTCAAGAAATATTCAATGTTACCAGAGACACTATAATTGGAATAGAATATATCGAAAGAATTCCGGATGAGACTGCATTTATTAGAGTAATTGGAGAGTTCGGTTTCACTAAGCAATTCAAGAAGAAAGTTTGCAAGGATGCAGGTTACAATGGAAATAGATACATCAAGGTAGACAATATTAAGTACTACCTAGAAAAATCAACAGCTAGAAATTTATAACTCGGAGGAAAATTATATGAAATGTACAGGAATAGTTAGAAGAATAGACGATTTAGGAAGAGTTGTAATACCAAAAGAAATAAGAAGAACTTTCAACATCTGTGAAGGTGACCCGCTTGAAGTGTATACTTCGGCGGAGGGTATCACGTTTAAAAAGTATGTGTTTGAAAATCAATGTATCATGTGCGGTGAGGCTACTGATGATTTAGTAGGTGAAAAGCATCTCTGTAATGGTTGTCAATCTAAAATTGTAAGGAACTTCGATTCTAAAAAATTTAGCAATAGAGAGGAGTAAAATGCGTGAATTTCAATTCAGGTGTGCCAAATGTGATGCTGTTTGGTACGCCACCAAAAAGGATTTAAAAGAGAGTCGTAAGAACAGAAAAAATATTCTAATCACTAAATTAGGTTTGTTCGGACTTCATACTAATAAGACATATCGTAGACTTAATGAGCAAGTTGCTCAAATGCAAGTAGCTTCCAAAGACTACGAGAGATGCTCTGCTTGCGGCTCTCGTGATGTATCTAAAAATGTTAATAATTAAATAAAAAAGGAGCCCGTTATGGGTTCCTTTTTTTTATGGTTATTTTTAGGGGGTTACATAGTTAGTCTGGAATTTTATCTTCTCCGTAAATTTGCACGATACAACCATCTACATTGATATTTGTCTGATTAAAACCATTCATAGTATTAAGCTCTTTAACAGGCAATACAATAGCGTTGAGTCTGCTCATGGTTAATTGTTTAGCAACTAAACCTAATTCTTCGTCTCCATATATGTCTTGCTCTGCTTTCTCAATAAGACGTACTAACTTCTGAGTTGAAACCTCTTTAGTCCATACACCCTTCTTTACTTCTTTTTCTCTAACCTCTTCCATTACCGCTTGATAGTAATTATTCACATGAGGTTTATAGAAAAGACGATTTGACTTCTCCCTAATATTTTGTCTATTATAAGAAGTAAGTTCCTGACCAAAAGCTACAGAATATGCTTCTATCTTATCCATGCCTTCATACGCCATATTACCAATAAACTTTCTTTGTGGTTCTGTTAGTGGTTTTAACTCTGGGTCAACAATCATTCACCCACCCCCTTAGATTTAATATTTCGGACACAATCTTATTATATATTATCTTCTCTACTTTGTAAAGAGGGGAACAACTTTTTATGATTGTCCTTTTCATACCATTTATGGTAGCAAGTGTTCCCCATACCTCTTTCTTTCGATTTATCGCTCCTCAACTTACGACCACATCTTCTACATAAATATGTAGGTTTGGTTGAATCAAGGATTACTTCTTTTGCCACTATCCCCACCTCCCTTTCGGTAACAAGTATAAGTACATTGCCATTTCCTCCCAATCTTATAGGTGTGAAACGGTGCGGGGAGGAACATATGACCACACACCGAACACTTAATTAGAACTAAGATAATATCCTCTGAAACTTATCACAGTTAGCGCTTATAGCTCTAGAACAATCACATCTTCTAGCCGTGCATGTTAAAACATTATTACCACCATATCCAGTATAACTTTCTACGCACACTATGCAATTCTTAGCCTCAGGGTTATTTAAGCAGGACCTCTCATGTCTTGTAGCTATAGTCTCTGATTTCTTAATAACACCGCAATACCTACATTTCCAAGCTAATACTTGTTTTGCCATTATTTACTCTCCTCCATTCCTAATAATTATATCCGCCTCTTCATTTAAGGCTTTCTCCAAATCTCCTATCGATACATATTTCTTTTGTATCGAGTCAAATAATTCATCTATTTGTTTTATTGTCATTTGTACTTTTTTCTTTCCGAAGTGAAGCTTACCAAAAAGAGTATAAGCTATAGCTACAGAGTACGAACGAACAGCGTTTATAGTAGCATCCATTCTTTCTGCTTCAATGAGCTTGTATATGTCTAAGTGGTCCACTCCTTTTTTAACTGTCCCTCTTCTAGCTTTCCTATTCATCTTAATCCTCTCACATTATATTTACTATTACATATTCTAGAGCAACATCTGCATCTAGTTGGCCAATTTTTATGGATTTTTCGGCAAATCTAATAACTTTTATAGCACTAATTAGCTCCGATAGAGTGTAATGCCCTTTCTTCTCGTTAGCTAGTTTAACCTGCCATGGTGTTAAACCCGTTCTCTTGGCGGCATCAGTAGCATTAGGCCCTAGCCCCTGTACCAGTAACATTTGCTTGAAGGAGTTGTACAGTACCGACAATACCATTATCTCAGGCTCCTGTTTTTGCTTTGCCTGCATTAAATAACGAGCTGTAGCTTTATAATCTCTAAGTGCAATGGCGTCAGTAAATTTGAATGTGATGTCACCAATTGGCTGATATATTGCACCCTCGCTCTTTAGAAGTTCGTAAGAAGCATCGTGAGTATTATCAGTACCAATGGAGAATTGATTTATCTTATCACATTCTAATAATACTCTACTATAATCACACTCACAAATTACAGCTAATTCAGTTGCATTCTTAGCTGATAGTCGTATTTCTTTTTGTATATATTTAACTAAAATAGCCTCAGTTAATTTAGCAAACTCCGTCAGCTTATCTGTTTGGGATTTGTAAAACTTGCTTCGCTTATCCATAGTGGAGTATATTAGAATAATGTAGTCAGGACTGCTATTTATACCTAAGAAGAACTTGTCCCATAACTTTTCTTGTTTGAGAAATTCCTTGTCATCTCTTACAATAAAGCATCTACTTCCCCCCGATATTCTACGCTGACTCATCTTATTGTAGGCTTCTAAAACAGAGTCAGGTCTAACGGTAGTTCCACCAATAATATCGAGTAGCTTTTTAAGATAAATATCCATTATGCCTACTTCCTGTCCGGTGAAAATATATAGTTTATCCAATTGCTTAGCAACTATTTGCTTCTGCAGTTCGTGTAATACCATTTAATCCTCCTCCTTCCATATGTCTCTCATTTCCAGTACAAACATATCAAAAGTAGAGTCCTTCTTAACACCAGTTATTTGAAGCTCATTCTTATATTTTATGCAAGCCATTGAACTCAACGCATAGTTTACAAATAATGATGTCCTAAGACTATCTCTCTCCCTAATCTGCATATCCGAGCATATTGTCATTAGGCAGTTTAAAAATAGAACTGGGTTATACCCCTCTCCTTCTTCTTTGAATTTAAAAGCATTACCTATCTTAAGTGCATTGACACCAGTAACTGTACCAATATTATCTAATACACTTCGGCAATACTTGTAGAATGCATCGAAGTCAATTGATTCTAATTCCAATGCTTGACCAGGGTTATTAGCTACCTCTAATATCTTTTCATTTTTAGTGAAACTCATTAGTTCTTCTCTGGTATAACTCTCTACCTTAAGTTCTGTTCCCCTGCTCTTTAATGTTGCAAGAGTGTTATCCATACTCTCTACAGTCATTACGAAGTATGCTTTTTGAGGTGGTTCCTCAGTTACTTTCAATAAAGCATTCTTAGCTTGAGCAGACATTCTATCTGTATTGCAGAAGATATAAGTAGTTGGTGCTACACACTTATATGCAGTTTCTATAATATCTCGAACAGAATCGACACTATTTTCAGCTAATACTATGTGGCCTTTTACTCCGTGTAATGCAATATACCTAGCTAGGGTAGCTTTTCCGCTACCCTTTTCACCAGTTATAATTATAAAACTAGGAGTTGATTTGTCTTGTCTCCAAATATCGATTAATTTCTTGTTATTAATTTGACCTATTATTTCCATTCTACACCAACCCTTTACAGAATAAGATGGTAGAAGATTCAATGTATGCCTTTGCATTGGACTCCCACTTTATATCCGCATTCAATTGACGGCACCAGTCTAATATCTTAATACAAGATTCCTCATCCTCATCGGCCATTTTATCTTCGTACTCTTTAATCTGAGGAATACGAGTATACTCAAATGATTCGAACAATTTGTATTTGCATACATCCAATACAAAATACTGAAACTGCTTAACAAACTGCTTAATATCCTTACCTGCGTTATACACGCCTTCCACCACTTGTATACAACCACTAGCAGAGCCTGTCGCTAGGTTGTACAACAATTCAAAGTAAGTAGTATAATCTACCGTACCCAATGCTTTAATTACGTTCTCAATGGTTATTTCAAAGGACAATGAAAGGCACTTGTCCATCATTGTTATAGCATCACGCATTCCACCGTCCGCTAATTTAGCGATATAATCAAGAGCAGTTTCATCCTCTTCAATTACATTTATTCCTTCTTTAATTGCCCATTCAATATCCGCCCTAGCATCTTGGCTTCCGCCTTGTATGTCCACAATCTCTTTATTCTCTTCATCTATAATATACTTTAGCCTATCCACAATACCTGCTAGTGATATTTTACTGAAATCGTACCTCTGAACACGAGATAATATAGTAGCTGGAATCTTTTGTGGGTCAGTTGTACACATGATGAATATAGTACAGGTTGGAGGCTCTTCTAATAACTTTAGCATTGCATTCCAAGCTCCTGTGCTTAACATATGACACTCATCAATAATATATATTTTGTACTCGCTATCCAGTGGTTTCCTTTTTGCATTATCTATTATCTCTCTAATATTATCAACACCATTGTTAGATGCGGCATCTATTTCAATCGGATTACCTTTGCCTTTATTCAACTCATTAGCAAATATTCTAGCATCAGTAGTCTTACCACAACCAGCAGGCCCGCAGAACAAATAAGCATGCTTAAATGAATTAGTTTTAATTTGCTCTGTTAATATTATTTTTATTGATTCTTGCTCTACTACATCATCGAATGTTCTGGGTCTATACTTAACTGCTAAAGTAATTTGTGACATTTATTTTATGCCCTCCTTTGTAATTTGTACTTCCTTGCCTTTAAAGTTGCCTTTATTCTCTCCACATTGGCAGGATACTTGACCTTTACGGTGGTCCAGACAAAGTGGACAATTAATGGTTTTGAGCATTGTATATCACTCCTCAATTTGTATTCTTAACACAAGTAATTCTGCCGTTATTACAAATTATCTCGAAACCTTCTAAATAAGCTTTAATGGCATCTTCTATAGTCCAATCTATTAACCTTGCTGGGCACATTTTTAATCACTCCTTTATAATTAATACTTCCCTTCCTTTAACCTTGCTTAGTTCGGCTTGTGCTTCGGCTATGCTCATTGTTAAGGGTTCGATGCGTTCGTACAATAACTGACCGACTTCTCTAACATTTATTAGGCTTGCTGGATTAAAAGGTGCGGCAAAAACCTTGACAATATCAAAAACCCTAGAATCACAGTTGTCTTTCAAATCTTCATCGAATTCTTTGAGCTGAAGCCAATTCTCACCGTTAGATAACTGGTAGCGTTCTACAAAAACCACATATCTTGTACCATCCCTTGTTTCCACTCTCATTCCAGTTTTCAAATCGCTTTTACTAAACATTTATGCCCTCATCTTCGCATATATTGGAAACAACCATACCAACATTCACACCTCTGTCACAAAGCTCCTCAAGCATTCCAATATACAAAGGAGTAGTTGCTACATAGGCTCTTGTCTCAGCTAATGTCATTGAAGTTATTCTAAATCTAGATGTATTGGCCACATTACCTGGTTTAGTACCCCAAGCTATTTTGTTATCATTTCTTGGTGTCTTTTCCTCTACATCCCGTATAAGCATACTCTGTACAAGAAGAGGTTTCTTTACTAACATCCCCACAGTATTTATAATGTGGCTAGTTTCCATGTCCTTTATAGAAATCTTTTCTCCATGAGCAATAGTCCAGGTTTTCTTTTGGTCAAATCTAGTAATCATATTATCTCCTTCGTGTTTATTATTTTATTTCTATATTAGTATTTTGAAGCTTATCCATCTCACTTCTTTGTTTCGATAGGTCGTCATTCAATAGTGTTTCCGAATAGTTTACGTCTCTGTTACATGAAGATAGCTCATCCAAAGCTACTACCAGATCTATAATACGAGTTTTTAACTCATTGAATTTTCTTATCTGTTCCGCTAGTTTCATTTGATTTCAGCCTCCTTGTAATGTGTTTTCTTCCTTTGTCTCTAGTTGCTACTACTAGCTTACTGTACTTCCTAACTGCCTCCTGTTCTGCTGGTGTTAACATCTTAATGACGCTTGCCGAAGGTGATTCTTTTCTATTTAATAGATTATAAGAATGTTGAAGCTTATCCATCGACTTATAATCTATATGAACATCGTAGTTTAAGCTTAACAAGTCCACATCACAATCGGGTATATGAAAATTAGGCTTATTAAGCATTGAAGACATAATAACCTGAGCCGCATTTCTTGAATACATATCCAGCTTATTATGCTTTAGAGTACAAGAATTAATAAGCCCCTTAGCTATTAGCAAATAAATAAAAGAGCGATTGTCATCAAGTGTCTCATTTAGTACTTGAACATAATCTGACCTAGTTATACCTAAATTTCTAGCCACGATAGGGTTGGCCACAATTAGTTCTATGCAGTGATTACAAACCGAGCCTGAATGCCTGCCCCCCTTAGGGTCAACTCTAATACTAGCTCCGTACTGATTAGCATAGTTTTCAATCTCACGAGCAAAAGTAAACATTCCTAATTTAGGAAGTCCAATAAATGTTATTGTATGCATTATTATACCCCCTTAATCTTGCTGGCAATCATATCAGCTGTGTGAGTGTATAGAACATTAGGATACTTTCTAATAGCTCTATCGTAATACTCCCAATTGGATTTGTCGTCGTAAGCTCCCATATGCCACCTAATACACAATAATTCTTCCTCTGTTAACTCCATAACCTGAGACATAATTATAACTGACTTATCTCCATGGCCGGGCATTAATGTGTTTGGGTTGTATGCATATGAATGGGCCCATTTCTGTGTAGCTTCATCGAAGTGGTCTACCTTTTCTGATGGTATGTATGATTCTATTTTGCAAGCATCATGAAACATACCAATAACATAAGGCGAACGGTAATTCAGCCAGTTCAAATTCATGGCCTCAGTTAGTTCAACTAAGGATGAAACTACTGCAAGAGAGTGGTCAAATAATCCGCCCTTATATGCTCCGTGATACTTAGTTGATGCCGGAGCTGTTAAAAATCCGCTGTTTACCATAAAAGATAAAACTCTTTTGTCCACTTTATCTCCCATAACTTTCATAAACTTTTCTTCTCTGTCGGTATTAATAGTACTCATTTGTTTTCCTCCTCGATATATTGTGTTAGCAATAAGAATGTTCTAGCGTCTATAACATATAAATCTTTGCTGTCGTCTGGGTCGAATCTAAATGCTAAAGCTGAGTACGGTTTGTTCTGCTCAAATGCTTGCTCTCTTAGCTTGTCCATCCACTCTTTCTTTATGGTGAACCCTGTTTGGAGTTTGGTAGGTGTTTTAGCTTCAATAAAGAATGACTGTGTGTGAACATCACCTCCCCCAAAAATAGTTCCACCGCTATTACTTTGAACTCTGCCGCCTAAAAATTTAGCTATTTGTTCTTCTTGAAGTTTTGAATAATCCCTTGTGCTTTTTGTTTTCTGGTTGTTTGTCACTTTTAATATCCCCCATCTTGTGGTTGAGCCATAATAGCCTTTGAGCCCGCCTAACTGTATCTTCGTCCAAATAAGGTAAATCGAATCCAGTTGCTCCATTGAATCCTTTAAACGCATCTGCATATAATACAGTGCTAGCTATTTCTGGATATTTGTTTTGCAGGTCTGCTAGTTCATTTGCCCACTCTTGCCACTTCATATCCGATACTATATTAGTATCCATTGCGTAGTATATACAAGAGTGAACCAGAATTTGAAGCCTTCGTTGCTGTATCTTTTCAAATATCAGAAGATTATCATCCTCCTTTAATTTAGTCCTAGCCTTGACTAACGCCATGAACCTTAGCCTCCTGTATTGGGGTAACATTATTTTGATACCATTGTCTAGACGGTGTGGGCTTTAAACCAAAGGATACCTTAAGTGCCTCATCAACCTGTTCCATTATGTAAGGCTCTAAAAAGTAGATGCAATTTTCAAGCTCTCCTACGGAAACAGGACCAGCTTGTTCCGTCATCGCAGTATTGATTTCTCCATTTAGAGTAAACAGAACGTGAGTAGGCATATTTCTCTTGACGGCTGTGGTACAGGGTACTACAAGCAAAACAGATGAAGTATCGTTGCATACATTATTGCTGACGATAACTACTGGTCTAGAACCCGCCTGAATGTGACCAGCTGCACGTGTTTTAGGATTACGATACCAAATTTGACCTCTTTTAAATTCAACTCCACTCATTTTATAAAACCCCCTTGTATTCTTCGATTGCACTTTTTACTATCCACCCACTCCATGTAATTTCTGACAATTGAGCCTTTAAACTATCTAATGCTATATTTAGCTCTTTCTCAGAATCAAATGGATTAATGTGAGCATGGCCTCCGCATTCGGGACCGATGCCGTATAACCTGCTTACGGGATGAGTTAATCTTCTCCCACATCGCATACACGTGGTGGTTGCCATTGGAACTACGTGACAATCCATGTATACCATTCCTCGTGTTTCTTTGACTACTTTTCCGAGCATAGTTCTAAAAGGCATTGGTACATTGTTATTCCACTTTTCCTGAAAATCAAAATCTGGTGATGAAGGCTTTGTCATGTATTGTCTTACGTGAACGATGTATTTATGATTAAGCTGCATACCTGTTTGTGATCCCATATGTTGTTCGACTGAATTATTCTCCTCTCTTATTCTTTCAGCTAATACTGCTTGTACTACTTTTAAGTTTACACTAACCCGTTCTCCTGCGTGTAGTTTTTTAATTGCTTCTTCTAAATTAGTAACTTGTTCGCCGTTTAATTCCATTGGCCTTTTTATCTCCCGTAATACCATTTCCATGACATACCCTCCTCTTATTTAGCGTAATCGCTGCAAAAACTATTTTCTTTTCTGAATATGCAAGTTCTATGCTTGCACGTAGCACAGGACTTTGCTGCTACTACTTCAAATTTCCTTCTTTGAAGTTCCTCCAAAAGCTGTGTTACTGTATATTGTTTTAAACTATCCACAATGTATCTCCCCTCCTATAACGGATTTAATTTTTCTTAACTGGTCTAAGGACAAGTTTATTTTACCGTACTCTCGGATTATCTTTCTTATGTCATTAGATAATATATCATGTTCTTGTTTATCTTCGATTTCTTGTCGGCTAAAATATAAATAATAATCAGCTGCGTAATCTGTTATTTGGTCAAAATCCACTTTATTAAATTTATAAGTTAGGCTACCGTCCAATGTTACTGTTATACATTTTGAGCCTAATGATGTTATTACACCTTCTCTAATTTCTGTATTGTATCTCGAGGTATTAACCCCAGGAGATAAATATACTGTTTGGCCTTTATTCATCTTTTTTCCCCTCTCCCGCATACCATTTGGACATTTTATCGAACTTGTCAGCAAATTCGTTAAATCCCATTTCTTTTAACATTTCTATTATTAAATCGTCCGCATCTTTATGGGAATATTCTTCGTCATAAAAATTAGTATCTAATTTTAATAATATTTCGTCTAGTTTTTTAATGTACTTTTGCTTTATATCTTCCATTTTTTTTGTCTCCTACTCACTATTTATCCAGAGCTCCTAGTCAATCATTTATTTTGGAATGACTAGGAATTACCCTAGAATTATGAATTCACACGACACACCCTCCATTCTAAAAAATAATACTGTAAGAAGTAACTCACAGTATTATTGTACTACATACGATTCATATTGTAAAGGAATTACTTTACAAAAGTCAAGAAATTTTAGTAAGTACTTGCTCGGTTATGTCCGCAAGCCATTCTTCATTTTCTCTTAAAAAATCCCTTAGTTTGGATTTACCTTGAAACTTAAGGTCCTTACCAGATTCGTCTTGGTATACTTCGCCAGTTTCCATATCCATGAGAGTATACCAAGAACCACCTAACTTAATTACTTCCTCTTTTACAGCAACGTCTATAGTGTCTGTAATGTAATCCATACCCGACAAGTAAAGCAAGGTGTAGAAACCAATCTTACGGTCCATCTTATTAACCTTTGACTTAACTAGAGCAACTTTAACAAAGTGACCAGCTGGATTTTCGCATCCTCTAGTTAAAGGAGTTCCATTAAGGTCTATATAATCGCTTTTGGTGAAAGCTAACCTTACGGAACAATTATGTCTCCATGCTCTTCCGCCAGTAGTAATAGTTCCACCATATGTGCTATTCATGTCTTCCCTAAGCTGATTAATACCAATTAGCAAACACTTAGTCCGAGCACATATTGGAATCATTTCCCTGCTAAATAAAGTGAGTGACATACTTATTCCGCCGTATGTTTTATCCTCTAATGTCTTGGAATACGCTTGAGCCGATACCATTGCAGCAAGTGAGTCAATAACGCACACGGATACTTCTCCGGTTTGAATTAAGCTCTTTGCCATTTCAAATATCTGCTCAGCTGTTTGTGCATCGGGTGTTATTAAAACCAATGCTTGTACGTCAACACCTAAATTAGTTGCCCATTCAGCATCGAAAGTACGCTCTACATCAATGTATACACATTTCTTATCTGGAAACATTTTCTGAGCACTTCCTACAATATCAAGAGCAGTGGTAGTTTTACCCCCACCCTCTTCTCCTGCAAACTCAACGAGACGACCCTGGGGTAATCCACCATAAGTCATATAGTTGAGTCGAGGGGACCGAAAGTTAACTCTCGGAACCTTTTCAAAAACTACACCTGAATTAGCTATACTAGATTTGAATTTCTTATTTATATCCTTCATTACTTCATCTAAATTTGCCATAGACCCTACCCCCTATTCTTTGGAAAGAATATTTTGAGATTATTGTAGCAAGTATCACATATTGTAACTATAATACCCTCCTCGTTAATCGCATAATGTTCAACATTATCTATCGGATTGGTGCAAACTAAACACTGATTCTCTTTTGGCATAAATTAAACCTCCTCTAAATTATTTTGGAGTCTACTTTTATCGTAATTGCTGTAAATCTTTAATACAAAAACATGAAATACTATAGAACCATCTTGCAGCTTAACCGTGCTAATAAAATTATAGCCTTTAACATCATCCGAACAGTGACCAGTTCCATGAATTATTATTGAATAATTTTCTACTGCCCGCTCTTCATCGTCGACTAATGCATATAAAGCGACATTTCCCCTTACCTCCTCCACTGATAATAGCCTGCTGTTTAATGGTAATTGTAAAAATTGTTTATCCTCACCTTTTAGTTCATACTTAAAAATTCTTTTCATAAATTTACCCTCCATCTATTGCGCATTTTACTGATCAGTTGTTCTTTCTTTCAATTTTCATCCTTTTTCTCCTTCCCTCACTTTAAACGGTGGGGGGGGGGGGGTTTTTTTTTTTTTTAAAATTTCAACAAATTTAATTTTTTTTTTTTTTAAACAAAATGGAAAAATATATTTTTAAATTTTAAACCAAAAAGGAAAAGATTTAAAAAATTTA
>Ga0123339_10000162_pt1 | contig 64019 bp, 49 predicted proteins | sample lystaG_FD_89956 | JGI IMG/M metagenome (GOLD analysis project Ga0123339, IMG submission 89956) | Glacier valley bacterial and archeal communities from Borup Fiord, Nunavut, Canada, to study Microbial Dark Matter (Phase II) -... | ecosystem: Environmental > Aquatic > Freshwater > Ice > Glacier ...
CTTTTGATAATGGTGAAACCCCAGATAAAATTCACCGAACCAGAGAAGTACAAACTTGACCAGTTTCTGATGTACGGTGGTAAGCTTTTATTGTTGATAGATAATTTGCATGCCGAATTAGACAGTATGGGTGCAAAAGGTAGCACCCTGGGGTTTGCAGAAAATTTGAATCTTGATGATATGCTGTTCAGATATGGTATTCGAATTAATTACAACCTGATAGAAGATCTTAATTGTGCCCCAATTCCTGTTTTATCAGGAACAACAGATAATAGTAACCAGCAGAATCTATATCCATGGAAATTCTATCCTGTTGTTATGCCAGCATCTGTCCATCCTGTAGTTAGAAACATTGACCCGGTAAGGCTTCAATTTGCGGGTAGCATAGATACACTGGGAAATGCTGAGATAAAAAAAACTGTGCTTTTGAGTTCTTCAGCCGATACCAGACTGGCAGTTGCTCCGGTTTATATATCTCTTGCTGACATAACTGAAAGTCCTGATCCAAAGCTTTATCAGGAGGGAAGAAAACCAGTTGCGGTATTGCTTGAAGGTAAGTTTAAATCAGTTTTTAACCTTCGCAGTATTGATAGTGCAGATAAAACAGAACCATTTGCTGGTATAAGTCAGAATAATGCGATTATAGCTGTATCAGATGGAGACATTATTAAAAACGAGCTTAATACGCTTGAACATAGTATATATCCGCTGGGCTATGATAAGTATACCCGTCAGGTTTTTGGTAACAAGCAGTTCATCTTGAATGCGGTTGATTACCTTGCTGGTGACCAGGCACTTATCAGGCTGAGGAGTAAAGAGGTCAAATTAAGAATGCTGGATAAAGATAAGCTGGTTACAGAAAAGTCGTACTGGCAGGTCATAAATACAGTTGTACCCCTGGCCTTGGTATTCCTGACTGCCGTGCTGATTAGCATCTACCGTAAGAGAAGATATGGGTACAACTAAAACAAAGGTTCAACTCAGATGATTTATTACCTTTAACCATTAAACTGAAAAAGATTAAAATTTTTAATGAGCAAGAAACATCATTCTTTTGCCTGTTAGAAATTTACCTGACTTATACGTTAATTTAGTTTCTAAAAAATTTTACACAAATGAAATTTATTGTTTCAACGTCATCCTTGTTAAAGCAATTGCAAGCTATCAGTGGTGCATTAAGTAATGCCGCTGTCTTACCGATACTTGAAAATTTTCTTTTTGAGATAAATGAAGGTAATCTTACCGTGTCTGCCACTGATTTACAAACGTCAATGACAACCTCGCTCACAGTTGAGTCTAAGGAGAATGGAAGAATCGCCATACCGTCAAAAATATTATTAGACACGCTTAAGAACCTGCCGGAACAACCCGTTATCTTTTCGATCGATAACCAGAGTTTTGCAATCGAAATTTCAGCAGGTGACGGCAAGTATAAACTTTCAGGTGAGAATGGAGAGGATTTTCCCAAATTACCCTCTACCGATCAGGAAAGCTCTTTTACCATCAATTCATCTATTTTACTTGAAGCAATTGCCAAAACAGTCTTCGCGGTCAGTGGTGATGAATTAAGGCCTGCAATGACAGGGGTTTTCATTCAATTAGATACTGAACATGTAACTTTTGTAGCAACTGATGCCCATAAGCTTGTCAGATACCGTCGTAAAGATGCTTCATCTACCAGTGTAGCCTCCTTTATTATCCCAAAGAAGGCATTAATTTTGCTTAAAAATGCGCTTCCTGCTGAAAATACCCAGGTGAAAGTCAATTATGATGCTTCCAGCGCGTTTTTTAAATTCAATAATATGCGTCTCATATGCCGTCTTATTGATGAGCGCTATCCTGATTATGAAGCCGTTATTCCTAAAATTAATCCCAACCATCTGATTGTTGAAAGGCTTCCATTTTTGAATTCACTCAAACGAGTTTCCATCTTTGCAAATAAAACGACACATCAGGTTGGTCTCAGAATTTCGGGTAATGAGCTTAATATATCAGCTGAGGATATTGATTTTTCAAATGAAGCATTTGAGCGTCTCGGCTGTCAGTTTGAAGGAGAAGACATGGAAATAGGGTTTAATGCACGCTTCCTGATAGAGATGCTTTCTAATCTTGATTCTGCTGAAGTGAAGCTTGAACTTTCAACTCCAAACCGGGCAGGCCTGATAATTCCCTTAGAAATGGATTCTGCAGAAGATGTGCTTATGCTTGTCATGCCTGTAATGCTCAATAGTTACAGTTAATAAAACACTAAATTTTGCCCTGTCAAGAGCTGTCAGGGTATTTCAAACAGTTCGCAAATATCTCTTGAGATTTCATAATCTTTAATATATATTTGCAACCTTTTAATAGCAAGAAATGGCAAATCATAAATCGTCAATAAAGAGAATACGGGCTAATGCAGCCAAGCGTTTACGTAACAGGTACCAGGCAAAGACTACCCGTAACGCAATCAAGAAATTAAGATCAACTCTTGAAAAGAAAGAAGCAATGGAGTTACTTCCTAAAGTAACTGCCATGCTTGATAAACTAGCTAAAAGAAACGTGATTCATAAGAACAAAGCAGCCAATAACAAGTCTAAATTGACTCGTTTAGTGAATGCATTAGTTTAATAAGTTTTAATAGTCACCTGCTGATATATGATTATAAAAAAAGGGTTTTTTAAAACCCTTTTTTTATAATCATATATCAAAAAATAATATATATATTTAATATATGAAAATACCTGCATTATCTGGCATTAAATGTTGGGCCGAAGAAGACCGGCCTAGAGAAAAACTATTACTTAAAGGCCGACATAACCTAAGTGATGTAGAGTTAATTGCTATACTATTACATACTGGTATTCCTGGGCATTCTGCCCTTGATATCTCCCGAGATATACTGAAAGAAGTTAAAAACGATTTATATACGCTGGCAAGACTCTCAGTGCAAGAACTCATGGTCTTTGAGGGAGTGGGTAAAACCAAAGCTGCCAGACTTGTAGCTGCTATGGAGCTCGGTCGTCGCAAAAAGGAGTCATGTTCGGCTGCACAACCAGTTATCTCCTGTAGTAATGATTTATATCAGTTGATGATTCCTTTTCTAGCTGATCTTTCTCATGAAGAATTTTGGATAATTTTATTGAATAGGGCGAATAAAGTTATTGTAACCCAAAAGTTAAGTATGGGTGGTATTTCAGGCACTGTTGCAGATCCTAAACTTATTTTCAAGTCTGCTATTGAACATAAAGTCAGCTCAATTATTTTATGTCATAATCACCCTTCTGGTAATCTCAAGCCCAGTTCTGCTGATTTGGAACTTACAAAAAAACTCTCTTCTGGTGCCAGGCTACTTGATATGCAGGTTCTTGATCATTTAATCTTTACTGATACGGGTTATGTTAGTTTTGCAGATGAGGGCTGGCTTTCCCTTTAGCCTGCTTTTATGTATTTTCGCAGGCTTTCAGTATTCAGATACATTATTTTTAGGCTGAGCTGGTTTTAATATTTAGACTGAACGATGAAAATTTCTTATAACTGGTTACAGAATTACCTGCAAACTTCTTTAAATGCTGCAGAGCTTTCAGCCATTTTAACCAATACAGGCCTTGAAGTCGAGGCCATAGAATTATGGTCAGATATTCCAGGTGGTTTACAAGGCCTGATAATAGGGGAGGTTATTGATGTAAAAAAGCATCCTGAAGCAGATCGGTTAAATCTTACCCAAGTGTTGACCGAAGCTGGAACAAACCTGCAGATAGTATGTGGTGCACCAAATGTTGCAATTGGTCAAAAAGTGGTTATTGCTCCTGTAGGTACAACTATATACCCAACTAAAGGTAGTCCTGTACTTATTACCCGTTCTAAGATTCGTGGTATTTGGTCTGAAGGTATGATTTGTGGTGAGGATGAAATTGGTTTGGGCGATACTCACGAGGGTATTTTAGTGTTGTCACCAACAGCTATACCTGGAGAATTACTATCTTCTCATTTATCAGTTACAGCAGATCAGGTATTTGAAATTGGCATTACTCCAAACCGGTCTGATGCATTAAGTCATAAGGGTGTAGCGCGTGACGTACTTGCCTATCTGCATGCTCACAAACCTTTGAATGCAGAAAATAGTGAATTTAGATATGCTTCTGAACCAATTGACGCAGTTTCAGCAATGCCCATACTTGAGGCTTCAAAAGTAGAATCAAACACGATCTCGGTTTTAATTGATAGTCCGGATGAATGCATTAGATTTAGTGGTATCGTAATCGCTGGTGTCAAAGTAGTGCCTAGCCCGGCCTGGCTACAAAATAGCCTCAGGGCTATCGGCATAAGGCCCATTAATAATATTGTCGATGCTACTAACTTTATTCTTCATGACATTGGTCAGCCAATGCATGCCTATGATTTGCGTGAAATTAAGGGTGGGGTAATCAGGGCGTCAAGACTAGACGGCATTAATTCATTTACCACACTTGACGGGGTTGAGCGTAGAATTCTTGATTCTGACTTGATGATATGTGATGGTGAGGGGCCATTGGGTATTGCAGGAGTTTTTGGTGGTCTGAATTCTGGAATAAAAGCTGACACGACAGCAATATTTCTTGAAAGTGCCTGCTTTAATCCAGTTTCGATCAGAAAAACAGCCCGCCGGTTAGGACTTAAGACTGATGCTTCATTTCGGTTCGAACGTGGCACAGATGCTGATATGACCCTTGCTGCCCTTGAAAAAGCGTGTAAACTGATTCTGGAAATAGCTGGAGGTAGAATTGGATCTGACCTTCAGGATATTTATCCTGTAAAAAAACTTCCTGCCCAGGTTAATCTAAGACGTAAGAAACTTGATGCTTTAATTGGTTCTCATATCAAATCTGAACAGGTAACGGCTATTTTAAATGGGCTGGGTATAGGGCTTTTAAATCACACGCCTGATACAGAAGGGCAGCCTGAAAACTGGCACCTCTCAATTCCATTATTTAAGGTTGATGTGACCCGGGAAGCTGATGTTATTGAAGAGGTTCTTCGTATTTACGGCTTTAATGCGATCCAGGCTCCAACGCAGTTACGTTCAAGCCTGCCATTTGCATTAAAAGTTGATCCTGAGCAGATTCGTGAGACTGCTGCAAATTGGTTAAGTGCTGCAGGGTTTAATGAAATCATGACAAATTCGCTAAGTTCATCCCTATACCTTGAATTCAAGGGCCCGGAGCTTTCCAATGAAGCAGTGCATGTGCTTAATCCACTCAGTAATGATCTTGACGTACTCAGGCAGACGCTTCTGTATTCAGGTTTAAAAATGGTAGCCTATAATCAGAATCGAAAGATTGAAAACCTGAAGTGCTATGAATTTGGCAAGACCTATCATAAACTTGCAGGTAAATATCAGGAGCGTAATCAATTGTCGCTATTTCTTTCTGGTTATGATTTTCCGGAATCATGGATCGTGAAAGCAGGGCCCATTAATGTGTATCATATCAAAGGTTATGTTGATGCTCTCTTGAAACGTCTTGATGTGCCTGCTGTATCACGATCAGTTGATACGATTGAATGGTTGAGAGAAAGCCTCAGTTGGGATCTCAAAAAAGTAAGCATAGGTCATGCAGGCCTTGTTTCTCCGGTAATGCTCAAAACATTTGGAATACAGACTGATGTATGGTATGTTACGTTAAATTGGGATGATGTGCTTAAGTCAAGAAAAGATGAAAATCTTTTGACCACGGCCATCCCTCGTTTTCCTGCTGTCAGAAGAGATCTTTCGCTCCTGATAGATAGAGAACTTGAATATTCGAAATTGAAGTCAGTGGCCGTGCAGGCAGGTATAGCCATTTTAAAGGAAATTGATGTATTTGATGTTTATGAAGGAGATAAAATAGAATCGGGTAAGAAATCTTATGCCATGCGATTTATGCTTGAAAGTGCTGATCATACCCTTACAGAAGTAGAAATAGATGAGGCTATGAACAAACTGATGAAACAACTCACAGAAAAAACAGGTGCCTCAGTACGTAATAAATAAATCAAACATGAGTGATTCATTAGATCGAACGCTTGAACAGATTCGTATTAAAAGTGTGCAACTTATTGAATATTGTGATGCACTGAGAGAACAGAACGAACTCTTAAATATCGAAAATCAAAGTTTGACTGAAGCACTTCAGTTGAGCATTGAAAAGGCAGGAAAATTTGAACAACGCATCAATGTATTGCAGATGGCAAGGTCAGTTACTGATTCAGATGAAAAATCACTTGATATTAAGCAAAAAATTAACGAATTTGTGCAGGAAATAGACAAATGTATTACCTTACTGAATAAGTAACTTACAGTGAAACAGCCGTGATGGGAGAAATATCCATTAAAATAAATATTGCAGACCGAATCTATCCTCTGAAAATTGAATTGGAAGAGGAGGAATTGGTTAGAAAAGCAGCAAAGAATATTAACGAACGAATAAAACTTTTTCAGGAGAATTATGCCGTAAAAGACAAGCAGGACTTGCTCTCTATGGCTGTTCTTCACTATGCTACAGAAGCACTCAAATTCGATAAAAAATCATCGTTCGAAGATGAAGGCATCTCAGAAAAGGCGTTTCAGATAGATAAAATGCTTGCCGACTATTTACTAAAGCAATAAGCGCTTGGAAATTTAGCCGTTGCCAGATTTCAATAGTTTCACAATCAGATACGTTGTCTCTTGAGCTATTGTTATTTGACAACGGCTCTTTTGTGTTTAATATTTTACTAACTATATACTCAAAATGACCAGTAATATAATTTTTCTCATACTCGGAATCCTTGGCGGTACGGCCATTGGCCGCTATTTATTGACCATGGTTTTCAAAGGTCAGGAACAGCAGGCAAAAAATAAGGTGAAAAATATGCTGAAAGAAGCAGAATCAAAAGCAGATACTCTTAAAAAAGATAAAATCTTAGAAGCCAAAGAAAGATTCTTGCAGCTTAAGGCTGACCATGAGCAGGAGCTTCAACAGAAAAATCAACAAGCTGGGCAGCGTGAAAACACGTTAAAACAGAAAGAGCAATCTTTAAATCAAAAAATCGAAAACAACACGCGTAAAGAGGTTGAATTAGAAAGTACAAAAGCTAATCTTACCAAACAACTTGAAATTGTAGAAACTAAGAAGCAGGAAATTGAGGAAGTTAAAAACCAGCATCTTTCAAAACTTGAAACCATTGCCGGGCTATCAGTTGAAGATGCGAAAAATGAACTTGTTGAAGCCCTGAAAGAGGAGGCTAAAACACTTGCCATGTCATCAGTAAAAGATGCAATAGAAGAAGCGAGACTCATCGCAGTAAAGGAGTCGAAAAAGATAGTGATTCAAACTATTCAGCGAACGGCTACTGAAAATGCGATAGAAAACTCTGTGTCTATCTTTAATATTGAAAATGATGAGATTAAGGGTCGCATCATTGGGCGTGAGGGTCGTAATATACGTGCACTTGAAGCTGCGACAGGTGTCGAAATTATTGTTGATGATACTCCTGAGGCCATCATATTATCAGGTTTCGATCCGGTGCGTCGTGAAATTGCACGATTATCTTTGCACCGTCTTATTACTGATGGTAGAATTCATCCGGCAAGAATTGAAGAAATTGTTGCCAAAACAAGAAAGCAACTTGAAGATGAGATTATTGAAATCGGAGAGCGTACTGTAATCGATCTTGGTATTCATGGGCTTCACCCTGAACTAATTAGAATGGTCGGAAGAATGCGGTACAGATCGTCATATGGTCAGAATTTATTACAGCATAGCCGTGAAGTTGCAAATTTCTGTGCGACCATGGCTGCAGAGTTAGGCTTAAATGCGAAACTTGCCCGCAGAGCGGGTCTGCTTCATGATATCGGTAAAGTACCAGACGATCATCCAGAAACACCACATGCATTACTGGGAATGGAACTAGCCCTGCGTTATAAAGAGCATCCAGAAGTATGTAATGCAATCGGAGCCCACCATGATGAAATTGAAATGACTAGTATGATTTCTCCAATTGTTCAGGCCTGTGATGCAATTTCAGGCGCCCGCCCTGGTGCAAGACGTGAGGTTGTAGAAAGCTATATCAAAAGGTTAAAAGATCTCGAGGCTCTGGCCTTATCTTATCCGGGTGTTGAAAAAACCTTTGCTATTCAGGCAGGACGTGAATTAAGAGTGATTGTAGAAAGTGAAAAAATAACAGACAAACAGGCTGAACTGCTTGCCTTTGATATTTCAAACCGTATTCAAACTGAAATGACCTATCCTGGACAGGTTAAAGTGACTGTCATAAGGGAGACACGATCAGTTTCTTATGCTAAATAATTGTACTTATAAAGGTGTTTATTGGTTTTAAACGGGTAAAATTGCGGTATAGCGTAATAATTTTGAGCATAATTGTTACATTTGAGCAAAAATGATAATTTTTTAAAATCGAATTAAGTTCGATGTTTTTTGTGAAAATTGTAAACTTAAGCGTACTTATTTACGTTAAAAGTCTAAATACCTTAAGCAAGCTCAGATATTATTTTTAGTTCCTGAATGGGAGCTATTTGAATATCTATCCTAATTAATAGAAGTACAAAAAATTTAATGCTACACTTTAAAACTTTTTTTCTCCAGAATGCCAGCTTACTTGAAGTCTTGCTATATGCGTTCGTTATTATCTTATTATGGTCTGGAGAGATCATTGTTTGCCTTGATACCCCACTTGAAAAATGGCGTCATACAAAGGTTAACGCTATGTTTATCTTCTCTGCCCTTGCAATACAGCTTTCTCTTACAACATTTGTACTTGCCATTGCCCACTGGGTAGGGGTACATGAATGGGGTCTTGTTTACTTCATTCCAAATCATAAAAACCCATGGGTCTTTTTTATTTCAACATTTATAATGCTTGATTTTTGTGAATATGTATATCATGTGGTGATGCATAAAGTCAAGCTATTCTGGAAGTTTCACCTGATCCACCATAGTGATCATGATGTAGATGTTTCAACAACAGTTCGTGAACACCCTGTAGAAACTGCTATTCGTGTTTGCTGCTCAATGTTATGGGTATTCATATCAGGGGCATCTTTAGGAACCTTAATAATCAGACAAACGTTTCAGACTATTTCTAATTTATTGGCTCACTCGAAGATTGATTTTCCGTATGAAATTCAGCGTGTTTACGGCATATTATTTATAACTCCAGATTTACATAGAGTTCATCACCATTATGAAAGGCCACATACCGATTCTAATTACGGTGATGTATTGAGTATCTGGGATCGTATTTTTGGCACTTTTAGAGAGATGGATAAAACAGAAATTATTTATGGCATAGATACCCATTTTGATATTGTGAAAGACAAGAACTTTCTTGGTATTCTGAAGGTGCCTTTTATAAAATCGCCGTATAAAAAAGATTGATACAATAGCAATAAGAAGCGTTTAGGTTTTACATTTCTCCCGTTTAAGCTCTCTTAAATTTATATTCAACTCGTAATTTTCTTCTAAAAGACCCCAGCGGTAAATAGATATTAAGGTTGGTAAAGATATTACCTGACCTAAAGTATAAGTGAGGTCAAAAGCCTACCTGAATAGAATCAATTTGACGCTTATCCATTTTAAAAACCATGAGCTGGCGGTTTTTACAAACCCTTACTAGATAAATCACTGTATTAAAAGGATAAATAACCCCTTCGAAAATAGTCTGTAAAGTTTTAAAAGCTTGTTTCCTGAAGAGCAAATAATGAAACTTAGAAAGTTGTGACCTGTATTCAAATGGTCAGACAAGTATTTCATTAAGAGAGCCTATAAACTTCTGGCGCCAAGGTCAATCAGTTTCATGATAATTATTGCAATTGTCGCGCTAACAGGTATAGTTAAAACCCATGCCCATAGCAGACTGATAGTAACACCCCATCTTACTGCTGATACTCTTTTGGTTAAACCTACGCCTATAATTGATCCGGCGATTGTATGTGTGGTACTTACAGGTATTTTAAAATGGGTTGTTATAAATAATGTTATTGCTCCTGCTGTTTCGGCGGCAACCCCTTCTAGTGGGGTAACTTTGGTAATCTTGGTTCCCATTGTTTTAACAATTTTCCAGCCTCCAGATAAAGTACCACATGAAATGGCCGTATAACATGCCAGTGGTACCCAGGTTGGCATTTCTGAGAAATTGTGTATATGATGCGTGGCAATCAAGGCTACTGTAATAATACCCATCACTTTTTGTGCGTCAGAACCACCATGTCCAAGACTTAAGCCTGCCGATGATAGTAATTGTAGCCGTTTGAACCAGCTTTCAGAACTTGAACGCCGTGTATTTTTAAACAGGTTAACAATAATCAGTGTGACAATTGATGCAATTATCATCCCTATAATTGGGGCGGCAACAATAAATATGATAGTTTCTAAAATTACACTGTAATTAATTGAATTAAAACCAGCATGTCCAATTGCTGCACCTGCAAAACCTCCAATAAGTGTATGAGAAGAACTGGAAGGTATCCCATACCACCAGGTAAATAAATTCCATGCAATTGCTGCAAGTATTCCGGAAAGTACAATTGGCAACGTAATATAGTGTTCAAAAACAGTATTAGCGACAGTGTTTGCAACACCATGTTCTTTGAAGATAAAAAACGCAGCAAAATTAAATGCTGCAGCCCAAATTACAGCTTGAAAAGGTGTCAGAACTTTAGTTGAAACAATTGTCGCAATTGAATTAGCCGCATCGTGAAAACCATTAATGAAGTCAAAAATTAAAGAAAGCGCAATAATAATTATAAGTAGAATCATGATTGCCGTTAAATTAAGCGTTCTTAATCATGATAGTCTCTAATACGTTGGCAACATCTTCGCATTTATCTGTTGCAATTTCAAGTAAGGTTAACACATCCTTGTATTTCAATAATTGGATCGGGTCATGTTCTTCTTCAAAAAGTTTGATCAATGCCAGATCAAAAATTGAATCAGCTTCGCTTTCAAGACCATTGATTTTAATAATAGACTTTGCCATGTCTTTATGATTTCTCACATCTTGCAATTCGTGTATTGCCCTATGTATTTCTTCAGCGCCTTTCTGTATCAGATCACCTAATTTTATCATTTCAGGTGTAATTTTTTTCACCTTGTATATGGCAATCTTTTTAGATGTATTATGAATGAACCCTGCCGCATCAGCTATATGTGTGACCAGGTTATGTATATCTTCGCGATCGAAAGGTGTGATAAAATTTATCCCTAATTCTCTGAGTGTATCTCTGGTTAATTCATCAGAAATTTGTTCAAGACGTTCAATTTCTAAAACCAGTTCTTTTCTCTTTTCACCTCCCGATGAATGTAATAGGGCTGATAAAGCTGTTGAAATTGATATCAGATTTAAAGAAAGTTTTTCAAAGAGTGGAAAAAACTTTTTGTCTTTTGGTGTGAAGTAATGAAAAATGTTAAAGCCCATAGGTTCTGTAAATGAAAGCAATTACCAGCGTAAGTTTCTTGATTAGGAATTAAAAAATTGTAAATCTAATATTAAGTTTAAATCAGTGTCTTCAGAATTTGGTGTTTTATAGGTTAATAACCTGTTCAAAAGCAATCAAAAAGCTTAATTTTATGAAAAACTGCATTATGTCATCGTCACAAAAGCTTGATAATTATCTTACTAGATATGGTGAACATCATTTAAATCCTGTAAATAAAGGGATTCATTGGTTTTGTGTACCACTGATAATGTTCTGCATTTTAGGATTAGTTTGGCTGATACCAGTGCCGAAGGTACTCAGTTTTAATGGGTATTTTAACTGGGCATCTTTATTAATGGCATTCGTTTTTTACTATTGGTATCGGCTATCAGTTACGCTGGCCTATGCCATGATTTTGGTGTTATTTGTTATGAGTTACGTGATTGTGCTGATAAATGCTGCCCTTGTCGTAGGACCCATATCTGCATTAACAGTATATCTGATACTTTTTGCGTTGGCATGGGCAGGCCAGTTTGCCGGCCATAAAATTGAAGGTAAGAAACCATCTTTTCTTGAAGATTTGCAATTTTTACTTATTGGACCGTTATGGTTGCTCCAGTTTATTTTCGCGAAGCTTAAAATCCGATATTAAGTTAATACATGTTTGATTTTATATTCCTTAATGCTGTTTAGCTCATTCCGATACGAATTGGCATATCCTTATCTAGATCAGGGCATGATAAATAAGCTTTGGTGAATAAAAACAAGGCTAATGAATATAAAAATGCAATAACTCTGAAATATTCTATGCTAATTATACATTTTCAATGTTAATTTAATGTGAATCAATTGACCTATTAATGGCTGAGAGTTAACGGTATAATAACGCGGGGGTAAAATCTGGTTAATGAATGATGGGTAATTTTGTCGCTGGAAACAAAACATTCATTATGAAAAGAATTCTATTATTTATGATTGTATGCATAGGGCTACTTTCAGGCTTTCGTTCCTACTCTCAGGAAACAAACGGAGGTTTAACAGGGAAAGTACTGGATGCTTCCGGGCAACCAATGCCAGGTGCAACTGTTGACGCAGTCCATGTTCCATCTGGAACTCATTTTGCAACTTCAGCAGGATCAGATGGTCGTTACAACCTGCCAGGAATGCGTATTGGCGGTCCTTATAAGATTACTGTTTCGGCTATAGGGATGAATGCCCTGGTTAAAGAAAATATTTCTGTAAACCTGGGATCACTTTCTTCTCTAAATTTTGTTTTATCTGATAATACGAAGCAACTAACTGAATTAGTCGTTCGGGCCACTAAAGGCGGAGCAAAAGCGAACCGTACTGGAGCTGGAACAAATATTTCAGGAAATCAAGTAAAAAACCTGCCAACAATCAGCAGGAGCTTACAGGATTTCACCCGCTTAACACCACAGGGAAGTAAAGACAACTCTTTTGCCGGAACGAACTTCAGGTACAATAACGTCACAATTGATGGAGCCGCAAATAATGATGCAATTGGTTTCAGCCCCTCACTGGGTGGTCAGTCTGGAACATCGGGCCAGCCAGGCAGCAGTACACGGTCTACACCCGTTTCATTAGATGCCATCCAGGATATACAGGTTTATCTTGCACCTTATGATGTAAAAATTGGAAACTTCACCGGTGGTAGCGTTAACGCTGTTACTCGTAGTGGTACCAATGAGGTTTCAGGTTCTATCTACTCATTCGGACGTAATGCAGCTTTAACAGGCTCACATGATGCTGTTAATAATGTTACTTCTAAAGAACCTTCATCATTTCATGATTATACATTCGGTGTACGGCTTGGTTTTCCGATAATAAAAGACAAATTGTTCTTCTTCAGTAATGAAGAATTCAGTCGCCGTCAGGATCCTATCTTATTAAATGCATCTAATGATCCCAATGTAATCACTTCTCAGATTGCCCAGGTATTAACCGATACGTTAAATAAAATCGGTATCAATCCAGGATCTTATGGTGCCTATAATATATACTCACGGTCAAATAAATTCTTTAACCGACTAGATTGGAATATTAGCCCAAGAACGACGCTTGCGATAAGAAATAATACAATTACCTCACAGGCAACAAATCTTGAGAGAGATGCTGCTAATTTCCGCTTCGGAAGTATTGACTATCAGCAGGTAAATAATCAGGTTTCTACTGTAGCAGAACTAAAGACCCGATTCAATAATAATTTGAGTAATAGTTTTGTAACTGGTTACTCTACTGTTCATGACTTCAGAAATCCTACTTCTGATGTTTCTTTGCCTCAAATGGAAATTGTAGGTGCCAAGCCAGGGACAACCATTTTTATTGGAACTGACCGTGAGGGTGCAATTTTTAATATGAAGCAGAAAACTTTTGAGTTTACTGATAACCTTACTTTCTACAAAGGAAAGCACACATTTACTGTTGGTACTCATAATGAACTCTATAAAATCACGTATGATTTTGTTAATTCATGGAACGGCCGTCTAGCCTACAATAGTATTGTTGGCAAGGGGCCAACTGATCCTGCTGCTCTTGGTGGAATTGGCGCTGGTACAGGCTCACTTCTAAGTTTGCTTAACCGTGCAAGGGGTTCATATAACTATACGAATGACGCTCGTGATTATATTATTGCAAATCCTTCTGCTCAGTTTAACGCTAATTTATACAGCGTTTATGCACAGGATGAGTATCAAATCAGCGATCGGTTCAAAATTATTCCAGGAATTCGTTTTGATCTGGCTGATATTCCTAACAAGCAGCCTCTGAGTGGTAAAACTACTGCAACTCCTGCTGATGCTCATTTTGGTACTACGTATAATTATACCCAGCCCCGTAATATCACCAACAAATATTTAGGTCAGGTGCAGGTATCTCCACGTTTAGGTTTTAACTATGATGTCAATGGTGATAAATCACTGGTAGTACGGGGTGGAACTGGTTTATTTACAGGCCGTATCCCATTCGCATGGATGGGTTATGCATTTTATAACAATGGAAATACCTATGGTTTTTATGATCAGAAATATACAGGTACTACCCGTCCAAAATCTGATCCGCTTGCAGGTCATCCATCTTCTAATGGCATAGGCACTTTTATCACCCAACAGGGTGTAGATATCACCAACACTGCTTCTAAAACCCAGGTTGACATGATAGACAATAATTTTAAAATGCCAAAAGTTTGGCGCTCAAGTCTGGCAGTTGATTATAATACAGCTGATGGTTATAAACTGTCATTAGAGGGGATTTACACTAAAAACATTCATGATCTTGAATTTAGAAATGTAAATATTAAAGACAGCGCTTCCTATTATGGGTACGATACCAATCAACAGCAGCCAATCTTTGCCTCAGGTGCAGCTGGTTCAAATAATAAGAATTTTACTGCGAATTATTTATTGAGCAACACAAGCCTTGGATACCGGTATAGCATTACTGCTCAGGTGGGTAAATCACCTGTAAATGGGGATGGCTTGAATTGGAATGTCGCCTATACCTTCGGCCATTCAAAAGATGTTACCAACGGGATTCGTAATTCAATGGAGTCAAACTGGCAGTTAAACCAGGCGTTGAATCCAAATAGCCCAGGTCTGGCTAATTCAAATTTTGATATACGCCACCGTATAGTAATCGTTATAGGTTACGCCGCACATTGGAATGAGCATAATACAACAAACTTTAATTTATTTTACAGTGGTCAGTCTGGATCTCCATTTAGCTATGGTTTCGTAGGTTCAACTATTGATAACAGCGGACAACAGGTATCTCTGGCATATATTCCAAAGCTTACTGAAACAGCAAATTTCTTTACTGCTAACCCGGCTATGGCATCTGCTTTTGATCAGTATATCAGTGGTAATTCATACCTGAATTCAAGAAGAGGAAACTTTACTGAAAGAAATACAGGTCGTACCCCATGGAATAATCAGTTAGATCTGCGTATTTCACATGATTTCATATTAGGCGCTAAGAAGAAGAATATCATCACACTTAGTTATGATGTAATTAATCTGGCAAATCTTATTGATAATAATTTGGGTAAGGTCTTTTATGTGAACAATACCTATAATTCTACAGCTAGTATTGGTCTATCAGCCTTAAAAGGTACTGTTACAGCACCAGGAGTTGTTAATAACATTCCTCAGTATACCTGGTCTTCTCCAGCTACCCCATGGCAGGTTGATCCATTTTTATCAAGGTGGCAGATGCAGTTTGGAGCGCGTTATTCATTCTAAGGCAAGATTAAAATTCATATTTATTGTAAACGCAGAAAGCCGGTTCATTTTGACCGGCTTTCTGCGCTTAATCAATCTCGTATAACTTGCAGATTATGGGCTGCCTGTTAAACCTGTCAAGGGTTTAAATTACTTAACGTGTATGGTGAAAAGGGTGTTTTATCCCATCATGGTGTGCAATTTTTGCATCGTGTCTGATTTGCTTTCTATCAGATTTAAGCTCTTTGACATCTTTTCCAGCATCTTTCAGATCACCATCTTTAATGTCTTTTACAGCATCTTTCTTATCGGCCTTATAATCTTTGATATCTGCTCCAAGTTTTTTCTCATCAGCACGGTCAATTTGCCTGTCAGCACGTTTAACGGGGTGTTTTATTCCATCAGCTTTTAGGGCAGTAACATCACCGTTGATATCAGCTCTGTCGGCTTTCATATCTGTTATTTCAGTTTGTGCACCTGTAAGATTTCCTTTTCTCACATCTTTTGCCGCTGTTGCTTTATCTTTACGATAATCACGTAAGTCATGGCGAAGATCTTTCATTGCTGGTTTCACATTAGGGTTGGGTGTTACCGGAGCCGCAGGGGTAGAAGTTACTACAGGTGAAGTCTGGGCGAAGGATGCTACTGAGAATAATAATCCAACTGTTAATAGACTTAGATTTTTCATTTTCTTTTTTTTTAAGTTTTATGTTTATCTCCTTTATAAATCCGCTTTTGCGAATTTTGAAGATAAGACGGCAGGTTTACCCCTACGTTTAACTTAAAAATTTTTAATTTTTTGCATTAAACCTTTTTAACTGGAAGTGGTTTAAGCCCAAGTAATAGTAGTGCTTTTGCTACATTTATGGTAAAAGGCTATTCCAAGATGATTATAGAATTATCTCCCGGTAACTAAAGTTCTATTACTACGCGGTCACGCTTAAATATTTCTTCTTGCCGAACCAACTCTTTACTTAGCATTCGAATTTTTTCTTCAGGGATATCTTTAACATCGACGATAAGAAACCCGTCAAGGCAGTTTGAAAACTTAGGATCAACGTTAAAACCGATCAGCTTTGAATTTATGGCTATGTACTGTCTAAGTAATACGGGTACTTTATTGTGATTAATTTCAATATCAGAAATCAGGTTATCAAGTGATTTGATCGTGCTGCTTTTATTAATCAGGATATCTGAATTAAGCATATCAAATTTGATTCTGAACTTTTTCTTTGGAGTTACCAGGTCAGCGAGTTTTCTATTGAAATGATTTTTTATTAAAAAATCTACGATAAGTGAAGACGAAAATTGTGAAAAATTATTGCTGATGCTTACTGGTCCTATCAGGTAGCGGTATTCAGGATTCTTTAACAAGAAGTAAAGTATACCTTTCCAGAGCAGAAAAAGTGATAAAGGACGTGTTTGATATTCTTTAGTGATAAAAGAACGTCCAAGTTCAATCGACTCTTTCAAAATAGGGTTGAACTCTTTTTTCATTTTGAAAAGCGTACTCAGATAAAAACCCTTTGCCCCATATCCATAAAATATGTCTTTTCCTTTTCCGAGTCTGTAAGATCCTACCAAACGATGCTCTTCCTTATCCCAGATGAACAGATGATTATAGTACAGATCAAAATGATCAAGGTCAGTTTTTTTATTCGTCCCTTCACCTACTTCTCTGAATGTAACCTCGCGTAAACGCCCGATTTCCTGAATAATCGTTGGAATGCGTCCGCTAGGGCAGACAAATACCTCATACTGCTTCTCAGCTGTTATTAAGTATTCATCACGTACACTATTTATTTCTTCCTGTAGTTTTTCAACTGCAACTCTCTCAACAATCTCTTCCTGTTTCTTGTTAATTTTGAAAATGTCTTTTAAAAAATGCCTTTTAAGCTCTATTCCTGAACCCAGGGCATAGGTTTTTGCCCGAACAAAATTTAAAAGATTAGAGCTGGTATTGAGGGCATTGTATTCTTCTGCAGATATTGGTTTACCAATACGAACCTTGATTGTATGGCCTTTTTTATTCAAAAACTCTGATGGTAATTTTGCCGTTCTCAAACTGGAATGCAAAAGGCTTAATATATTAAAGAGCAAACCATTATTACCGTGAAAATAAACTGGTAAAACCGGAACCTTTGATTTCTGAATCATTTTTCCAACTACCGGGCTCCACTGTTTATCGGTAATGCGCTGCTCTGATGTTTTAAAAGTTGAAACCTCACCTGCTGGAAAAATACCAAGAGGTATTCCATCACGTAATGTTTCCATGGCGAGCTTCATTCCACCAATACTTGATACGCTTCTTACCGTTTCAAATGGATTTACAGGTATAAAATATTCTTTTAGATTTGGAATTTTATTTAATAAAAAATTAGCCATAAGCTTGAACTCACTTCGCTGACTACAGATTACTTTAAGCAAAAGTAATCCTTCAATTCCACCAAATGGATGATTTGCAACTGCTATAAAAGCACCATCTTTTGGAATATTTTTAAGTTCGGCCTCATCAATTTCAATTTTCACCCCAATGTGTTCAAGAATTGCATCAATAAAGGGAAGACCTTCTATATGCATATTGCTTGCAAATACATGATTGATTTCATTCAATTTCATTACTTCCATCAGGAAAGAAGCTAAGCCTGGCATTTTAAGTTTGTCAAGCTTAATGGCGGTTGCCAGTTCTTTCTCAGTTATAATCTCCATTTATTCAGAGGGTAGTTAATTTTATACTGCAATTTACAAAAAAAATCTTCTAAGCCTGATTAAATGACTGCATGCATCGAGTTAACGACACTTTTAGAGATAATTTTAAATCCTGACTTAAAAAGGCTTTACCTAATCTATTCTATACTCAAACAATTATTTTGATATTTAATGAAAAAAGTTAGCGTATGTAAATTTATCCATTGAACATATTTTTCAAATCAAACTTTTTTTATCTACAACTTTAAGTTTCTTAAAATAAATTTTTAAGCAAAATCAATAGAGAGTTGTTAAAATATGAACTATATTAAACAAAAATAATAAAATATAAAATTATCTTAACTTTAATTACCTTAAGATGAGCTATAAATCATATTTTAAATTTACAAGAAGAGATCTTACTGGCATTGTAACCCTGGTCCTGATCATGGGATCCTTACTTGCAGGCCCCTTATTGCTTCATTTACTTTTAAATGGTCAGAACGTCGCCTTGAATTTCACAGACATCAAAGTTGCAAGTCAGAAATCTCCTGATACAACGATCAAATTTACCAAGAATGAAAGGGCGGTTCTTGAAAGAAAGGAACCCAAATTACCAGTTAAATTTGACCCTAATATTGCAACTGCTGCAAACTGGGCCTCAAGTGGGCTCTTACCCTACAAAATTAAAATCATTAACAATTATCTTGAAAAGGGAGGGCGCTTTTATCGGGCAACTGACCTTGAAAAGATTTATAGTTTAAATTATGCCGATTTTCTAAGGGTTGAGCCTATGCTTGTTTTTGATAAGGAGAAATCCTATAAAAAATTAACTCATACTGGTTTTACCCAAAGAGGTTCATATTTCATTAATCGTGAAACAGGAGATGAAATGTCAGGTATAAAGCCGAAAATCAGGATCAGTTTAAATAACGCAGGTTATGCAGAATTCAGGGTCCTGCGTGAACTTTCTTATGTTAATATACGCGATATTCTAAAATACAGAGAAATGAATGGTAATTTTACTTGTCTAGTTGAACTAAAAAATATTGGCATTTTGAGTTCACAGACTTTTGCCCGGGTCAAACCCTTTCTTACATTATGAACTATCAGTTAGAGCAACAAATAATAGCCAATATCAGAGAAGTTCCTGACTTTCCTAAACCTGGTATTTCTTTTAAAGACATAACCCCTATACTTGCCCAACCCAAATTATGTGGTGAAATAGCAGCCGAATTAATTAAGCGGCTTCAGCCATATCAATTTGATGTAATAGTCGGTATAGAAAGCCGAGGGTTTTTATTCAGTATGCTTCTTGCTCAAAAACTAGCTATTCCTTTTATACCGATTCGTAAAAAAGGAAAATTACCCTGGCATACAGCTGAGCAGGAGTACCATCTTGAATATGGAAGTGAATGTATTGAGATTCATTCAGATTCCCTTAAACCTGGTTATCGTGTTTTAATTCATGATGATTTACTGGCTACCGGTGGTACTGCAGTAGCCGCATGCTGTCTGATCGAAAAACTTGGAGCACATGTTGAAGCAATGGCATTTTTGATAAGTCTTGATTTTTTGCCGGGCCGTGCCAGGCTTCTACCATATAGTTCTAATATTATTAGCCTTGTTGCTTTTAATAGTTAAACTTTTAACAAATCTTACTTAATTATTTTTTACATTTGTGATCCTAAAGATTAAATATGATCGTAATAAACTTAAAAGATAACGAATCGATTGATAAGGCATTAAAGCGTTTCAAGAAGAAATTTGAAAAAACGGGTGTCCTTAGAGAATTAAGAAGCCGCCAGGCTTTTGAAAAGAAATCTGTGAGACGCAGAAATGTTATTAAACATGCCGTTTACAAAGAGCATATGAATCAGGATCCTATCTAAGTTATTTCGTTCATTTATTTCCTAGCTCAGGCCTGAATCTTGCTCATATGTAATAATAAGCATTGACATCTGTTATATTTTCTACATCAAGTGATTGTTCTACCCGTGCATCAGCATGGGTTTTGCCGGTTAGAGTCTTTTTTATAATTTTATTAATTTCTGTACCATCATCGATGCCTTTCAGATTTTTGAAATAAATTTAAGCATAAGCCGTTCCTTCTTGTTAAATTTATATAAAGTTTTGCCGCTTTAAGATATATGTATACAACCCGTTTTTTCAAGTATCTTGAATTTGAAAAGAGGAGTTCTTTGCATACGCAAAAAGCTTATGTAAATGATCTTTCTCAGTGCCAGTTATTCATTCACACGAATTATCCAGATACCGATATCAGTAAGGCCGATCATTTTATGATCCGCTCATTTATCATCAACCTGCTTGAAAATGAAACCGGATCAGCAAGTATTCATAGAAAGATTTCCTGTTTGCGCAGTTTTTTCAGGTTTTGTGTAAAAGAGTCTTATATAGTGCAAAGCCCGATGAACAGGATATTACTTCCGGCAATAGCTAAAAAACTACCCGTAATCATTTCAGAAAGTAAAATCAACGCTGTTTTAGACGATCAGGAATTTGCCGCTGGCTTTAAAGGTCTGCGCGATCACCTGATTATTGAGCTTTTATATGCTACTGGTATCAGGCTTTCTGAACTCATTGGAATAGGTGACAATGATATTGATTTTATCTCTTCTCAGGTTAAAGTAACGGGAAAGCGCAAAAAGCAGCGCCTGGTACCTTTTCATCCTTTATTATCAGATAGTATTCAACGTTATCTTTTGGTGAGAAACAGCCTGTTTGAAATTAGGTCTGTAAGTGCTCCCTTGTTGGTGACTGACAAAAATGAAAAATTATACCCTCGTCTTGTATATAGAATTGTCACGACCGCACTAGCTAAAATTACAAGTCAGGAAAAAAAGAGTCCGCATATTCTCAGGCATTCATATGCGACGAGCTTACTAAACCGGGGCGCCGACTTAAATGCTATAAAAGAATTATTGGGCCATGCCAGCCTCGCTGCAACTCAGATTTACACGCACAATTCTATTTCTCGTCTGAAGAAAGTATATGATCAGGCCCATCCCAAAGCTTAATACCAATACATTATGAACATAAACATTCAGTCAATCCATTTTACTGCTGACAGTAAACTCTTAGATTTTATTCAAAAGAAGTATGATAAACTCGATTCTTATTATGATAGGATAACAAGCGGTGAAGTAATTCTAAAACTTGACAAAGCGGTTGATGCCGCAAATAAGATTGTTGAAGTCAAGTTACATATTCCTGGAAATATATTATTTGCCAAACATCAGTGTGCCTCTTTTGAAGAGGCTGTAGACCTGACCACAGAATCTCTGTCAAAACAGTTAAAAAAACAGAAAGAGAAGCTTAAAAATCCAAATTATAAAGAAGCAGGTGAAATTCTTGGTCTTGATTCAGATGATTTATAAAAATTGTTTGACCCTACCTTAAAAAAGATATATTTTAACGTCCCTTTCAATCAGCTTGTTTGATTAATCCCGGCCGGGCTTATAGTAGTCCTGGGTTGGAATAAGGGCCTGATACCCTTTAAAGCCACATAAAAATTGTAAAATAAATTTTGATGGGTTTTTATTTTTCGTACATTTGCAGTCCCTCTGAAAATATGGTCTGTTGAAAGGCGTTGCAATATGCTTCAAGCCGGTAAACACCATATTGAAAAGTCGGGAAGAAGCCTCCTTAGCTCAGCTGGTAGAGCAACTGATTTGTAATCAGTAGGTCATTGGTTCGATCCCGATAGGAGGCTCGGTTAATTGCAGAAATAGGGTTAACCAAACAGGGGGAGATTCCAGAGTGGTTAAATGGGACGGACTGTAAATCCGTTGCTTCGGCTTCGAAGGTTCGAATCCTTCTCTCCCCACGTTTCGTAATTGTATACGTTCTTTATATAATCGGTACCTGATTAGTTGAGTCGGGAGTTTAATTAGAAAAGCGGGAGTAGCTCAGTTGGTAGAGCGATAGCCTTCCAAGCTATAGGTCGCGAGTCCGAACCTCGTCTCCCGCTCCAAGCCGATGTAGCTCAGCTGGTAGAGTACGTCCTTGGTAAGGACGAGGTCAGGGGTTCAAACCCCCTCATTGGCTCGTTTAAGTATTTATATTTATTAGTAAAAAAAACAATGGCAAAAGAAAAATTCGACCGTTCCAAACCACACTTGAATATTGGAACTATCGGTCACGTCGATCACGGTAAAACTACGCTGACAGCAGCAATAACTAAGGTTTTGTCGGATAAAGGGTTATCAGAAGCACGATCATTTGCTTCCATTGATTCTGCACCTGAAGAAAAGGAAAGAGGTATTACTATCAATACTGCACACGTAGAATACTCTACGATAAACCGCCATTATGCACACGTAGATTGTCCGGGTCACGCTGACTATGTGAAAAACATGGTAACTGGTGCTGCCCAGATGGATGGCGCTATTATCGTTGTTGCTGCAACTGACGGTCCTATGCCACAAACACGGGAACACATTCTCCTAGGTCGCCAGGTCGGTATTCCAACACTGGTAGTTTTTATGAATAAGGTTGACATGGTCGATGATCCTGAATTGCTTGATCTTGTAGAAATGGAAATTCGTGAATTACTTAATTTTTACGATTACCCTGGCGATGATATTCCTGTTATTCGTGGTTCAGCATTAGGAGGCCTTAACGGTGATCCGAAATGGGTTGAAAAGATTATGGAATTAATGGATCACGTAGATTCTTATATTCCACTTCCTCCAAGATTGACTGAATTACCTTTCTTGATGCCAGTTGAAGATGTATTCTCAATCACAGGCCGTGGAACAGTTGCAACAGGTCGCATCGAGCGTGGTATCATCAACTCTGGAGAAGGTGTTGACATTCTGGGAATGGGTGCTGAAAACCTGAAGTCAGTTGTTACGGGAGTAGAAATGTTTCGTAAGATTCTTGACCGCGGAGAAGCGGGTGACAACGTAGGTTTATTATTACGTGGTATTGAGAAAACTGATATCCGTCGTGGTATGGTTATTTGCAAACCAGGCTCAGTTACACCCCATACAGACTTTAAAGCAGAAGTTTACGTTCTGTCAAAGGCTGAAGGTGGCCGTCACACTCCATTCTTCAATAAATATCGCCCTCAGTTCTATTTCAGAACGACAGACGTAACGGGTGAAATTACCCTGAATGAAGGTGTTGAAATGGTCATGCCGGGTGACAACGTTACAATTAACGTTAAGCTTATCAATGCTATTGCAATGGAAAAAGGATTACGTTTCGCAATTCGTGAAGGTGGCCGTACTGTTGGAGCAGGACAGGTTACTGAAATTGTAAAATAATAGCATGTATACATAAAAACCCTCACCTAATTCTTTTTTGAACGGTGCGGGTTCTTATGTTTGTAACACACGGGTGTGGCTCAATTGGTAGAGTAGTGGTCTCCAAAACCATTGGTTGGGAGTTCGAGTCTCTCCACCCGTGCCAGATATTAATATGAACAAAGTAATTCAATACGTACGCGAATCCAAAGAAGAGCTACTTCATAAGGTAAGCTGGCCAACATGGTCTGAGCTTCAGAACAGTGCCTTAATTGTTGTCATAGCAACCAGTATGATTGCTGTGATCATCTTCGTTATGGATTATGTTTTTGGGAACGTGATTAATGAGTATTATAAACTGTTCTAATACAAAGACTAATTGCAATGAGTGAATTGAAATGGTATGCATTAAGAGCGGTCAGTGGAAAAGAAAAGAAGGTTAAACAGTATTTAGAAGCTGAGATTACCCGATTAAATCTTTCACATCTGTTACCACAGGTATTAATACCTATGGAAAAAGTGTTCCAGATTCGTGATGGGAAGAAAATTGCAAAAGAACGTAATTTCTTTCCGGGTTATATCCTGCTGGAAGCAGCTATGGATGGAGAACTGGAGCATATTATTAAAGGAGTAAACAGTGTAATTGGGTTTCCCCAGGGAAAAGCAACTCCATTGCGTGTTTCTGAGATCAACCGAATTTTGGGCAAGGTAGATGAAATGGCTGAGGCTGGAGAATCTGTATCTGTGCCGTATTTTGTAGGTGAGGCTGTTAAAGTTATGGATGGTCCGTTTAACGGATTTAATGGAGTGATTGAAGAAATCAACGAAGAGAAGAAAAAGCTTAAGGTAATGGTTAAGATTTTTGGTCGTCGTACCCCATTAGAACTTAATTATATGCAGGTTGAAAAAGAATAATAGTTACATAGCTTCCATTATATAACATTATTAATTAATAAGGTATGGCCAAAGAAATAGGTGCGCTAGTAAAATTGCAAATTAAAGGAGGGGCGGCAAATCCTTCACCACCAGTAGGACCTGCACTTGGTTCAAAAGGGGTAAATATCATGGAATTTTGTAAGCAGTTTAATGCAAGAACTCAAGATAAACCTGGTAAAGTTTTGCCAGTGGTTATTACGGTTTATACTGATAAATCATTTGATTTTATCATTAAAACTCCGCCAGTAGCAATTCAGCTTCTTGAAGTAACTAAACTTAAAGGTGGTTCATCTGAGCCAAACCGGAAGAAAGTTGCAAACATTAGCTGGGATGAGGTTAAGGCAATCGCTGTTGATAAAATGCCTGATTTAAATGCTTTTACTGTTGAATCGGCAATGAGAATGGTAGCTGGAACTGCAAGAAGTATGGGTATCAATGTAACTGGTGATGCTCCCTTTAATAATTAAAAACTGACCGAGTGGGCAAATTAACAAAAAACCAAAAAAAGTCATTGGCATTGCTGGAAGTCGATAAGGCTTACACGCTTGCTGATGCATCTAAATTATTAAAGGAAATAAGTACGACTAAATTTGATGCTTCGGTCGATATAGATGTTCGTCTGGGTATCGATCCACGTAAATCGAATCAAATGGTACGAGGGATTGCAGTTTTACCACATGGTACAGGTAAAACCGTACGCGTTCTTGTATTATGCACGCCTGACAAAGAGAAGGAAGCAACTGATGCAGGAGCTGACTTCGTAGGCCTTGATGAGTACATAACTAAAATTGAATCAGGTTGGACAGATATTGATATTATCATTACCATGCCAAGTGTTATGGCTAAGGTTGGTAAGCTTGGAAGAATTCTCGGCCCTCGTAACTTAATGCCAAATCCTAAATCAGGCACCGTAACCAATGATATTGGAAAGGCAGTAACAGATGTTAAAGGTGGTAAGATTGACTTTAAGGTTGACAAAACTGGTATCGTACATGCTTCAATTGGTAAAGTATCTTTTTCTCCTGAGAAAATCTACGAAAATGCTGTTGAGGTTTTACAAATCATTTCTAAACTTAAACCAGCTGCTTCAAAAGGTACCTACTTTAAAAGTATTCACTTGTCTAGTACAATGAGCCCGGGTATTGCAATTGAAACGAAATCAGTAACGGGGATCTAATATGAACAAAGAAGAAAAAAAGGAATTGATCCTCGAATTATCAGAGAAGATCACAAATAACCCGAATTTTTACATTACTGATACTTCAAGCCTTACTGTTGCAAAAGTTAATGCAATCAGAAGAAAATGTTTTGAACAAGGTATCGAATTCAGGGTTGCAAAGAATACCCTCATAAAAAAGGCTCTTGAGTCTGTAGGAACAGCAAATGGTACTGATTACAGCCCATTGTATGATGCACTGAAAGGTTCATCTACACTGATGTTTGCTGACAAAGGAAATGCACCTGCTAAACTTATCAAGGAATTTAGAAAAACAAGCGACAAGCCTGTTCTGAAAGGTGCTAGTGTCGATTATTCTTTCTTTATCGGCGATAAGGAATTAGACACATTAATCAATCTGAAATCTAAGAATGAATTGATAGGTGAAGTTATAGGCTTGCTGCAATCACCAGCCAAGAATGTCATTTCTGCCTTACTTTCTGGTCAGAATATTCTTGCCGGATTGGTAAAGACCCTTCAGGAAAGAGGAGAATAAATAGTAATTAAAAGAATCTAAGGTTAACAAAATTTAAAGACGAATAAAGATGGCTGATTTAAAAGCATTTGCTGAACAACTGGTAAACTTAACTGTAAAAGAAGTAAATGAGCTTGCTCAGATACTGAAAGATGAATATGGCATTGAGCCAGCTGCCGCTGCCGCCGCTGCCGCCCCTGTTGGTGGTGGTGCTACTCCTGCTGTTGAAGAAGCGCAAACTGCATTCACTGTAATTTTAAAAGAAGCTGGCGGTGCTAAGCTTGCTGTAGTAAAGATGGTTAAAGACCTTACAGGTTTAGGTTTGAAAGAAGCTAAAGATCTTGTAGATGGTGCACCTAAAGCAATTAAAGAAGGTGTAACTAAAGAAGAAGCTGAGTCATTTAAGAAATCTCTTGAAGAAGCAGGTGCCGTTGTCGAAATTAAATAAGGTAGTTTAATACATGTTAAAACAGACTCTCTTCTCCAGAATTTTTATTCTGGTGGAAGAGGGTCTAAAGTTGTTTTACACCATTGCACTTTTCAGAACTTTTTTGCTGAATACGCGTTCTTTTTAACAATAAAACAATTAATCTCTTGAATAACCAACATAATCATTCCAAACGAATATCTTTTGCAACCAGCAAAAGCGTTATTGATTATCCCGACTTTCTGGATGTTCAGCTTCAATCATTTCGTGAATTTTTTCAGCTTGAGACCACTTCAGATAACCGACACACAGAAGGTTTATATCAGGTTTTCAGCGAAAACTTTCCGATCACTGATTCAAGAAACATCTTTGTTCTGGAATTTCTTGACTATTATATCGATCCACCTCGTTACGATATTCAGGAATGTATACAGAGGGGCCTAACCTATAGTGTTCCACTAAAGGCAAAACTCAGACTTAGCTGTAATGATGCAGAGCACGAAGATTTTGAAACCATCGTTCAGGATGTTTACCTGGGGACCATTCCTTACATGACTCCAAAAGGCACATTTGTAATTAATGGTGCTGAACGTGTTATTGTATCACAGTTACACCGGTCACCTGGGGTATTTTTTGGTCAGAGCCGCCACACGAATGGTACCAAATTATATTCTGCCCGTGTTATTCCTTTTAAAGGATCATGGATAGAATTTGCAACTGACGTTAATAACGTCATGTTTGCATATATTGACAGAAAGAAGAAATTTCCAGTAACAACTCTTCTTAGAGCAATAGGATATGATTCTGACAAAGAAATTCTTGAATTATTTGACCTAGCTGATGAAGTAAAGGTCAGTAAATCTGGATTGAAGAAATACATTGGCCGTAAACTTGGCGCTCGGGTACTTAAGAAATGGACTGAAGATTTCGTTGATGAGGATACCGGAGAAGTTGTTTCAATTGACCGAAATGAGATTATTCTTGAGCGTGAAACCGTTCTTGAAGAAGATCATGTAGATATGATCATCGAAGCAGGTGTCAAGTCGATCATTTTCACAAAAGAAGATACGAACACAGCTGATTACGCAATTATCTATAATACCCTTCAGAAAGATACTTCTAACTCTGAGAAAGAGGCAGTAGAACATATATACAGACAACTTAGAAATGCAGAACCACCTGATGAAGAAACTGCACGCGGTATTATTGACCGTTTGTTCTTTTCTGACAAGCGGTATGACCTGGGTGATGTTGGACGCTATCGAATCAACAGAAAGCTTAAGTTAAACACTCCGGTTGAAACCAGGGTACTTACCAAAGAAGACATCATTGCTATTGTTAAATATCTGATCAAGTTAATCAACTCAAAAGCTGAAGTTGATGATATTGACCATTTATCTAACAGACGTGTACGTACCGTTGGTGAGCAGCTTTATGCTCAGTTTGGTGTTGGTTTGGCCAGAATGGCAAGAACCATTCGTGAGCGGATGAATATACGTGATAACGAGGTTTTCACCCCAACTGACCTTATTAATGCCCGTACTTTATCATCGGTCATAAATTCATTCTTTGGTACCAACCAGCTGTCGCAGTTTATGGATCAGACGAATCCATTAGCCGAAATCACGCACAAGAGAAGATTGTCAGCCCTTGGGCCTGGTGGTTTATCAAGAGAGCGTGCAGGTTTTGAGGTTCGTGACGTTCACTATACGCACTACGGCCGTTTATGTACCATTGAGACTCCTGAAGGACCGAACATTGGTCTGATTTCTTCTCTATGTGTGCATGCCAAGATCAACAATCTTGGTTTCATTGAAACGCCATACAGAAAAGTTGTAAATGGTAAGGTCGCCGTTGGTGAACCTGTTATTTACCTGTCTGCCGAAGATGAAGATGGAAAAACAATTGCTCAGGCAAATGCTGCTTTTGATGATGATGGAAATTTCCTGACTCCAAAAATCAAAGCCAGGTATGAGGGTGACTTTCCGGTAATTGAACCAGAAAGAGTCGATTTGATGGACATTGCTCCAAATCAGATTACTTCTATCGCCGCCTCATTAATTCCATTCCTTGAACATGATGATGCGAATCGTGCCCTGATGGGTTCGAACATGCAGCGTCAGGCAGTTCCATTGCTGAAGCCAGAAGCTCCAGTTGTTGGTACTGGTCTTGAAGCACGTGTAGCCTCTGATTCTAGAGTTCTTATAAATGCTGAAGGCAATGGTGTTGTTGAATATGTTGATGCGAATGAAATTGTCATCCGCTATGAGCGCACCGAAGATGAGCGTCTTGTTTCTTTTGAAACAGATGTTAAATCTTATCGCCTGATTAAGTTTAAGAAAACCAATCAGAATACCTGTATAAACCTTAAGCCTATTGTTCAAACTGGAGACAGAGTTGAAAAAGGCCAGGTTCTATGTGAAGGTTATGCAACTGAAAAAGGAGAGCTGGCATTAGGAAGAAATCTTAAAGTGGCATTCATGCCATGGCAGGGTTTCAACTTTGAAGATGCGATTGTAATTTCAGAGCGTGTCGTAAGTCAGGATATTTTCACTTCAATACATATTGAAGAGTTTGAACTTGACGTTCGTGATACAAAACGCGGTGAAGAAGAACTAACACCAGATATTCCCAATGTAAGTGAAGAAGCCACTAAAGACCTTGACGAAAACGGTATCATCCGTATTGGTGCTGAGATCAAGGAAGGCGATATCCTTATTGGAAAAATCACTCCTAAAGGAGAATCTGACCCTTCACCTGAAGAAAAATTACTGAGAGCAATCTTTGGTGATAAGGCTGGTGATGTCAAAGATGCTTCGTTAAAGGCACCTCCTTCTATCAAGGGTGTTGTTATTGATACGAAACTTTTCTCCCGAGCCAAGAAGGAAAAAGGTGGTAAGGCTGAAGAAAAACTGCTTCTTGAAAGAGTCGATAAAGAACATGACAGGAATACAAATATTCTTCGTGCATTATTGATTGAAAAGCTTTTTGAACTGGTAAATAATAAAACATCTCAAGGTGTTTATAGTGTGTATAAAGAGCTTCTTGTGCCAAAAGGTGTGAAGTTCACGCAGAAAATTTTAACTGATCTTGTTTACGAAAATATCAATCCTACAAAATGGACCACTGATAATGAAAAAAATGATCAGATTAAATTACTGTTGCATAATTATAATATCAAGCTAAACGAAGAGCTTGGAGAATACCGTCGTAAGAAATTTGCCATCAGTATCGGTGATGAACTTCCTTCAGGTATTGTTCAGACAGCCAAAGTTTATGTTGCCAAGAAGCGTAAGCTGAAAGTAGGTGATAAGATGGCTGGTCGTCACGGTAATAAGGGTATTGTTGCCCGTATTGTACGTGATGAAGATATGCCATTCCTTGAAGATGGTACTCCGGTTGATATTGTATTGAACCCTCTGGGTGTTCCGTCACGTATGAACCTTGGTCAGATTTATGAGACTGTATTAGGTTGGGCTGGTAAAGAATTAGGGTTAAAGTTTGCTACCCCGATTTTTGACGGTGCCACACATGATGAAGTTGAAGAATATGTAGCCAAAGCCGGGGTTCCTGCATCAGGCCGTACCTACTTATATGATGGTCTGACAGGTGTTCGTTTTGATCAGCCAACTACAGTCGGTATTATCTATATGCTGAAACTGGGTCACATGGTTGATGATAAGATGCACGCCCGTTCAATTGGTCCTTACTCACTCATTACACAGCAGCCGCTGGGTGGTAAAGCACAGTTTGGAGGTCAGCGTTTTGGAGAAATGGAAGTTTGGGCGCTTGAGGCGTTCGGTGCTGCCAATATTCTGCAGGAAATACTTACCGTTAAGTCGGATGATGTTATTGGTCGTGCAAAAACGTATGAGGCAATTGTGAAAGGTGAGAATTTACCAACACCAGGAGTACCTGAATCATTCAATGTACTGGTTCATGAGCTTCGTGGTCTGGGATTAAATATCACACTTGATTAATTTGTCAATCAGTGATAGGGCTTTAAAGGCTATAAAAAAATAGGCCCGGTTTTCCTGTAATGGGGAAACTGGATTTGCCTGTAATTTGCTTCTGGGTACAGGTTATACTATCTACAGAAGATTGTTAAACGAATTGTTAAACTAAGGGGAAACAATATGTCCTACAAGAAGGATAATAAAATCAAAAGTAATTTCACACAGATCACTATCAGTCTTTCTTCTCCAGAGGCTATTCTTGAGCGCTCGAGCGGAGAGGTACTGAAACCTGAAACCATCAACTACAGGACTTATAAGCCTGAACGTGACGGTTTATTCTGTGAACGGATTTTCGGACCTGTTAAAGATTACGAATGCCATTGCGGCAAGTACAAGCGAATCAGATACAAGGGTATTGTTTGTGACCGTTGCGGAGTTGAAGTAACAGAGAAAAAAGTACGTCGCGAGCGTATGGGCCATATCAGCCTTGTAGTTCCGGTTGCTCATATCTGGTATTTCCGTTCATTGCCAAATAAAATTGGTTATCTGCTCGGCCTGCCAACTAAGAGACTAGACCTGATTATTTATTATGAGCGTTATGTAGTTGTACAGGCGGGTGTGAAAGCAGCTGACGGTATCAATTATCTTGATTTTCTAACTGAAGAAGAGTATCTCGATATTTTAGATACGCTTCCTAAAGAAAATCAATACCTCGACGATAAAGATCCTAACAAATTTGTAGCAAAAATGGGTGCTGATGCACTTGAAGATTTGCTTTCAAGATTAGATCTCGATCAGTTATCGTATACACTTCGTCATGCGGCGGCTACTGAAACCAGTCAGCAACGTAAAAATGAAGCATTAAAACGTCTGAATGTTGTTGAAGCATTTCGTCAGGCTAATGAAAATATTCCAAATCGTCCTGAATGGATGATTATTAAGATCGTTCCGGTGATACCACCAGAACTTCGCCCATTGGTTCCGCTAGAAGGTGGTCGCTTTGCAACATCTGACTTAAACGATCTTTACCGCAGGGTAATCATCCGTAATAACAGGTTAAAGCGTCTGATTGAAATTCGTGCACCTGAAGTTATCTTACGTAATGAGAAGCGGATGCTACAGGAAGCTGTAGATTCACTTTTTGATAATTCACGGAAAGTGAATGCGGTAAAAACTGAAGGTAACCGTGCCCTGAAATCTCTTTCTGATATATTGAAAGGAAAGCAGGGTCGTTTCCGTCAGAATCTTTTGGGGAAACGTGTCGATTATTCAGCTCGTTCTGTAATCGTTGTCGGCCCAACCTTAAAACTGCATGAATGTGGTTTGCCAAAAGACATGGCAGCCGAGCTATTTAAACCATTTATCATTCGCAAGATGATAGAGCGGGGTGTTGTGAAAACTGTCAAGTCTGCCAAGAAAATTGTTGATCGTAAAGATCCGATAGTCATGGACATTCTTGAGAATGTCTTAAAAGGTCACCCGGTTTTACTTAATCGGGCTCCTACACTTCACAGACTTGGAATTCAGGCGTTTCAGCCAAAACTTGTTGAAGGTAAAGCCATACAGCTGCACCCTTTAGTATGTACGGCTTTTAACGCGGATTTTGACGGTGATCAGATGGCTGTGCACGTTCCTCTTGGAAATGCAGCTATCCTGGAAGCACAGGTCCTGATGCTTGCCTCACATAATATTTTAAACCCTGCCAATGGAACTCCAATTACAGTTCCGTCTCAGGATATGGTTTTAGGTCTCTACTATATGACCAAGGGTCGTAAAACTGAACCAGGTCATATCATTAAAGGAGAGAATTCTACTTTCTACTCACCTGAAGAAGTAATCATCGCCTATAATGAAGGACAGATCGACCTGCATGCCTGGATCAAGGTAAAAGTAAACGTGAGAGAAAATGGTGAAATCATCAACAGACTTCTTGATACAACAGTAGGCCGTGTACTATTTAATGTAGTTGCTCCGGTAGAAACTGGTTTTATCAATGAACTGCTGACTAAGAAATCTCTTCGTGATATTATCGGAGATATTGTAAAAGAAACTGGTATGGCCCGTGCCGCCCGTTTCCTTGATGATATTAAAGAACTTGGTTTCACTATGGCATTCCGCGGAGGTCTATCATTCAACTTACAGGATTTAACGATCCCTGAAGTGAAACTAACCCTTATTGCTGCTGCTCATAAAGAAGTAGAAGAGGTTTCAGGTAACTATAATATGGGTTTCATTACCAATAATGAGCGTTACAACCAGGTTATTGACATCTGGACCCGTACGAATTCTAAAGTTACAGATACGCTGATGAAGCAATTGGCAACAGATAACCAGGGTTTCAACTCTGTTTATATGATGCTTGACTCTGGTGCGCGGGGTTCGAAAGAGCAGATTCGCCAGTTATGCGGAATGAGAGGTCTGATGGCCAAGCCACAGAAATCAGGTTCTGGAGGAGAAATTATTGAAAACCCAATTCTATCAAACTTTAAAGAAGGTTTGAACGTATTAGAGTATTTTATTTCAACACACGGTGCGCGTAAAGGACTTGCCGATACAGCCCTAAAGACTGCTGATGCTGGTTACCTGACCCGTCGTTTACATGATGTTGCTCAGGATATGATTATTTCAGATGTTGATTGTGGTACCCTGCGTGGAATTATCACTTCAGCCCTGAAAGACAATGAAGATATCGTAGAGCCATTATACGATCGGATTCTAGGTCGTCACTCTGTTCATGATGTGTATGATCCATTAACTAATGAACTGATTGTTCGGGCAGGAGCTGAATTCAATGAAGCAATTGCACGCCGTATAGAAGAGTCAGCGATTGAAGATGTAGAAATCAGATCTGTTCTCGCCTGTGAAGCCAAGCGCGGAGTTTGTTCTACCTGTTACGGTCGTAATCTTGCAACCGGTAAAACAGTTCAGAACGGTGAAGCTGTTGGTGTGATAGCAGCTCAGTCGATTGGAGAGCCTGGTACTCAGTTAACCCTGAGAACATTCCACGTCGGTGGTACCGCCTCTAACATTGCTGCTGAATCACAGATTGTTGCTAAATTCTCTGGTATTCTTGAATTTGAGAATATTCGTACAGTAAAATATAAATTACCATCAAACGCAAGCGAAGAAAATGTAGCGCTAGCTATCAAGGGTAGTCTTGATGTTGTCTTGGGACGTTCAGGTGAAATTAGAGTAATTGAGCCAGGTACAGGCAAGACCATTATGACTAACAATATTCCATACGGAGCATTCCTGTATGTAAATGATGGTCAGAAAGTTGAGAAAGGTGCAAAACTTTGTAGCTGGGATCCGTACAATGCGGTCATTATTTCCGAGTTCAGTGGTAAGGTTGAGTTTGAAGCAGTTGAAGAAAGTATTACTTTTCGCGAAGAACTTGATGAGCAAACTGGTCACCGTGAAAAAGTTATCATCGATAGCCGTGATAAAACGAAGAATCCATCTATCAGAGTACTTGATAAAGAGGGAAATACACAGCGCCAGTATAATATTCCGGTAGGAGCACATATCGTGGTTGATAATCACCTGATGGCTCAAACTGGAGAAGTACTGGTTAAGATTCCTCGTTCTGCAGGGAAAACCCGTGATATTACAGGTGGTTTGCCAAGAGTAACCGAGCTTTTCGAAGCCCGTAACCCTTCAAATCCAGCTGTTGTTACTGAAATTGACGGTTTTGTCACTTTGGGGGGTGTTAAACGTGGAAACAGAGAGTGTTCTATTGAATCAAGGGATGGTGATCGAAAGAAGTACCTTGTACCTCTTTCCAAGCATATTCTTGTTCAGGATAATGATTTTGTTAAAGCTGGTATGCCACTTTCAGATGGTTCTATTACTCCATCTGATATTCTTTCTATCAAAGGACCGGCAGCTGTTCAGGAATACCTGGTTAATGGTATTCAGGAAGTTTACCGTTTGCAGGGTGTAAAGATCAACGACAAGCATTTTGAAGTGATTGTTCACCAGATGATGCAAAAGGTGATTATTGAAGATCCCGGAGATACAAAGTTTCTCGAAAAGGATGCTGTTGACAAACTTGACTTTATGGCTGAAAATGATTTTATCTATGATAAAAAGGTTGTCACAGAATCAGGAAGTTCTACCACACTTAAGGCTGGTCAGATTGTTAGCGTTCGTAAATTACGTGACGAAAACTCTATGCTCAAGCGTAAAGACCAGCAGCTGGTTGAAGCAAGAGATGCAATACCTGCAACTTCAAGCCCAATTCTGCAAGGTATCACCCGTGCTTCACTTGGTACGAAAAGCTTTATGTCTGCAGCATCTTTCCAGGAAACTACGAAAGTGTTGAATGAGGCTGCCATCAATGGTAAGACAGACCGTCTTCTGGGATTGAAAGAAAACGTTATCGTTGGTCATCTTATTCCTTCTGGAACAGGATTGCGCCGTTACGAACGTATAATTGTAGGCTCACAAGATGAATATGACCGCTTAATGGCTTCTAAACAAGAAGAAGCCACTGTTTGATTTTGAGTTAAATTTAACTGGTAATGGCCGCCCAAAAAGCGGCCATTGTCAGTTACTATTTTTTGTAATTGACATTTCACCCAATCCTGTATGCATAGCAGGTTTTTACCAACCTGGCATCAGGCTTTAATAATCTTTGTTATGGACGAAAACAATGAAAACCAGATCAATATTGAACTCAGCGAAGAAATGGCTGAAGGTATCTATGCTAATCTTGCCATCATCACTCATTCACCGAGTGAGTTTGTAGTTGACTTTATAAGAATGATGCCTGGAGTGCCAAAGGCGAAAGTTAAATCACGCATTGTGCTGACTCCAGAGCATGCTAAAAGACTTAAAGATGCTTTAGCCGATAATATCGAGAAATATGAAGCCATGCACGGAAAAATTAAAACTCAGGACGTGCCTTCAATACCTATGAATTTTGGGGGCCCAACAGCCCAGGCCTAATATACCTGTAAGTGAAATGGTTGTATTTAGATTGGGTTGTCATTAACTATCAGTCAATTATCTATTAAAAGTCTCTATTCGGCACGTAATTTGTATTTGCTCTATAGAGGTATATTATGATAGATAATCAACAAAAGACCCATATAACCCGGGGTACGTTTGCAATAGACATTCAATATCAGGGAAAAGAATTTTATGCACTGGTGATTCCTGAGCCACCTGTTGAAGGTAGCCATGACTATCATGTAATGATACCATGGTTATTTAATTTCAAACTGGGGTACGCGAAGCAGATATGGGTGGTATTAAACGATGAACCTGTCGATGCAGAACTACTGGAGGTCGTCAGTAAAGAAATTGCATTTGTCTGTACGATTGGTTAGGGTTATACTTTTATTACTTAAAACTTTCTTGAAATATAACTGCCCCCAAATAAGAAGAACCTGTTGGGGGCAGTTTATTATTACTCTTTTCGTATATGCTGATATTTGAAAATTCCCAGAATCAGGTTCAGGGTAACTTAACTGTTCTGTAAGCTGCAGGGTTTACTGGTGATATACTAGCGTTATAAGTAGCGTTAATGGCCTGTATATATTGATTTGCGACAAGTGCATATCCTCTTGGAGTTAAGTGTACGCCATCAAGTGAAAATACCCCCCCTGAAATAAACCCAAGATTCAGAGGTATACCATCAATAACGTAATTTCCTTGCTGAATTTTGCTTAAGACTGCATTGATATCCATAACACCCAGTTTATTAGCAGTGGCGATTTGAATGATGGCTGAATTGTAGCTATTAATAGCGGCAACTGTTAGTCCAACTTCAGCTGAATCAAGTACATCTGAATTTTTCATTGGGTTGTAGGGTGAAAAACCTTTGGGTCCAATTTGTGGGTTTGTTGGATTTGATACTCCAATAGAGTCGGCCGTCAAAACAATCAGGTCAGCATTTGTTGCAGCCCGGGTTTGTCCGGTACCTGTTTTAATATACAAGGAATGCACGTTTGCACCTGCTGCCTGGGCGGCTGCAATGATATTGGCTACAGTTTTTGTATTAAAGTAAGCAATCTGGGTAACATTAGGAATAGTGCCCAGTACGCCCTTAGCCCCTGTTGCAACAAGCTGCCCGATAAAGCCGGTATATATTTGTGCAAATGCAGCAGGTGGAGTCAAGGGTGGGTATGTACCTCCACTAAGAGCAAATTGCAATGCATCATTATTTCCTAGCCATGATGTGAAAAAAGTTGCCTTTCTTTCCAGCACTTTCTGAGGATATCCTTTTACGCCAACTTCGCTATCGGTTTCAAGTCTCTCGAAATATGGATTTTTTGCCCCATAGGTGTTATCAACTAAATCGGACATTCTGATACCAGGTACGCCAAGGTTATTTACCGGATCAGTAAATTTTGTCAGCAGGTAAACTCCCGGATAAGGTGTTGTTCCCCGTATGGCAAGATTAGTTGTCACTGGTGTTATGATCGGCAGCCCGGTTGGTGTAAAACCTGTTAGCCGAAGATACCCTGATCCATTTTCCTGACCTATTATAAATAGAGGCTGCACGAAATCTCCACCACCTGCCGCTTTCAATTGCCCGGCGATTATATTCGGGTATGAGTTTATTTGCCCTTCCCGATATAACCCTCCGTCTGCATATCCTGCAGTGAGTGAATTTCCAATGGCGATGTAATTACTGAAATCTGCTGTTCCTCTTGAAGGTTGTGGCAAATCAATACTGGGTTTGCATGAATACAGGAATACTGTAAAAATTGCCCCTGTAATACCTATGAGTTTGTTTACGTTCATGTTTGTATTCATTTAATATTATGGCTGATTATACATTGACCACAGGCCTTCTGACCTGTTCGATTTGTTGCTAGAAATGGTAGGCCAATGAAATACCCGGAATATAGGCTGTAGACTTAAAGGTACCCCCAAAATTAGTTTCAAGATTTGTCTGGGTGCGCTTTAAAATGTCTACATATAAAAATGAAGCATCAATAGTGAAGTTTTTACTGGCATGATAACCAATTCCGGCTGAGAATTCAATTCTATTTGCATCCGGAGCCTCAGGCGTGACATAACCTGACTTCACAGGTGTAGCTCCATATGCAATACCTGTCCGGATAAAAAGAACGGAACAAATTGCGTATTGCCCGCCAATTCTCAGATCATAAGAGTCGGTATAGTTACGCGGGCTACTTGAATTTTTAAGAATAGCGGTCGTTTTAGCATATGTAAAGGCCAGGTTTTTATACCTGCTCCAGTTAACATAATTTACTTCTGCACTTAAAAGTAATTTTGGAGAAGCTTGAAGGCCTGCGCCCAGGCTGAGCGTGCCAGGTAGATTAAGTGTATTTGAAAAAGTATTTCCTGCAGGAAACTGAGCAGACAGTGAAGAGGGAACAGTGAAATTGGCTGTACCATTTTTTGTCTTGATATTAACTGCTGACCTGTAGCTAAGACCCAGACTGAAAGCAGTTGAAACCTGATAAAAGAGACCACCATTGAAACCGTAGCCTGTAGCGTTTCCTTTTAATTCGGCTTGACCGTCATTACCACTGGCATCACTTACCGGTATGGCTCTACTTAAATCAACTGTACCAGTAGCAATGATAAATCCAATACCCAGACCAAGTTTATCAGTAATTTTGTAGCTGAATGTAGGCTGTATAAATACTGAGCGCAGTTTCAAACTTTCAAGTACAAATTTACCTGCCCATGCATTACCCCATTTGGCAGAGCCTCCAAAAGGTGTATAAATTCCAATTCCATATTTGAACCGGTTGCTGGCTGGTCCGAATACAGCATAAGCTGAAAATGGGGGCGAGGTAGAAGTAAAACTGGCACGGTAAGATGAGTTTGAGGCTCCGGCATAGGCAACACCCAGAATCAGGGGGCTGATGCCGCCCATTATGCTATTCCCTTTTAAAAAACTTACAGCTCCGGGATTATATACGATACTTGCCCCATCTAGACTCGTACCTGCACCTGCCCCACCCATTCCGATTTGTTTCTGGCCCTGTAAATTGACTTGAAAACCTTGGCCTTTCGATAAACAGGGGAATAGGAATAACAAAAAAGTTGTTACCCCAACCCATTTTAGGATGTATTTCTTCATATAACGTTGATTGACATTCTAAGGTATTTAATTAAAACAAAGATTACAACCTAGTTTAATTATGGGCTAGTATCTCCCCGATTTGTGACAGCACAGCTGTAAAATCAGCATTATTGATCCACTTAAAATCACCCTGGTTTTTGAACCATGTTACTTGCCTTTTAGCATACCTGCGGGTATTTTGCTTGATAAGTTCAATGGTGTCTGAAAGATTAACCTTCCCATCTAGATAAGCAAATAATTCTGTATATCCGACTGTTCTGAGTACTTTCAGGTGGCCCAGACTGGTAAGCCCTTTTGCTTCATCTATGAAACCAGCCTCAATCATTTGATCAACCCTGGCATTAATACGGGTGTATAATTCAGGTCTGTCAGGGGATAAACAAAATTTAAGGGTAGCAAAATCTCGATCTGCAAGTGGTTGCCCAATAAAAGAGGAATAGGGTAAACCAGCAGACAGACATACTTCAAGTGCCCTGATTATGCGGCGGGGATTATTCAAATCAACGGTGCTGTAATAAGTTGGGTCATATTTCAGTAGAAGATCATGCAAAGGTGGCAGACCATTCTCGGTAAACAGATTTTCGAGTTTTAATTTAATGTTCTGATCAATATCAGGAAATTTGTCTAACCCTTCTAACAGAGCTTTTAAATAGAGACCAGACCCTCCGACGGCGATAACTACAGGATATAAAGCAGAAAGTTCTTTAATCTTGATTAATGCGGCTTTTTCAAACAGTGCAACATTAAAATCTTCGCTAACTGAATGCGAATTAACGAAGTGATGTCTGGCATACTCAAGTTCTGAGCTTGAGGGCTTTGCGGTGCCAATACTTAATTCACGGTAAAACTGCCTTGAATCGAATGAGATAATTTCTGTTTGTAATGCTTGTGCAAGGCGTATGGCAAAGGCGGTTTTACCAGCTGCTGTGGGCCCAGCAATAATGACAAGTAACGGTTTTTTATTCACTTAATAATCTTCTTTACCAGTACGATGTTCTTCATCTTCACCAGTGAAATCATTAAATTCATCTTCTTCTTCTTCTTGATCTGTTACTGCTTCCTCCTCTGAATCGTCTGAGCTTGATTTTTCTCTCAGGTTACCAGCATCTTCTGCCCCAAGTGACTGAGAACCATGAGTGGCAAACTCATCTGTTTCTTCTTCCTCTTCCTGATCATCTTCTTCAACTAGTTCTGCTGCTTCAACTACTTCACCAGATTTTGAAATCGGGTTAACAATTGAGAATTGCCTTGGTGCTTCTCCTTGTGATTTTACCAGGGCAGGATAAGTTAATTTCGGATCAGCATCAATGAGAATACGTATAAGTTCAACATGAATGTCGAATGGGCGTTCAAAATTTGATGTATAATAAAACTTCTGATGTGGGTCTTCGATGAAATTACTCAATTTTGAAGCAGACATCAGAATTGTATTTTTTTCGATCCTGCTTTGACTTGGATAAATAGTAATTTCATCACCTTTGTGCCAAAAATCATTGCTCACATAAAAAGATGATGGAACGTCAGATTTATAGCCAACGGCCTCATGAAATGAATTATGCAGATCTTCAAATGTACTATTAGACTTGATATCAATTTCACGCGTTACATCATAATCCTCGAAGGATATCCTGAATTTATATATTGCCATGTTGGTTAAAGAGATTCACAAAATTAAAAATTATATATAAAGGGTTAAACCCATTTCTTTGCCTTTTTTATAAAGAAGCTTTAATGCGAATTCACGGTTGTTTGAAATTTCACCTTCAAGTATTGCTTCCCGAATAAAATTTTTTAATATCCCGATCTCCGGACCTGCCGATATATGAAAAACTTCCATAATATCATTTCCATTAACAGGTGGTTGCCAGTTTCTAATATTGTCTCTTTTTTCTACATCAACAATTTTTGATTTAACTAGTTCGAAGTTATCTCTGTATTTTTTTGCTTTATATTCGTTTTTTGTAGTAATATCTGCGTGGCAAAGTAGCATCAGTTCATCAATATCATCACCTGCCTCAAAAAGTAGTCGCCTTACTGCTGAATCGCTGACTGTTTCTTTTGCTAGAACAATGGGTCGTAAATGCAGCAAAACTAATTTTTCTACAAAACGCATATTTTCATTTAAAGGTAAATGGAACATCTTAAAAATTCTTGAAACTATTCTTGCTCCTTTATCTTCATGTCCATGAAATGTCCAGCCGATCTCAGGATCGAATCGTTTAGTCAGGGGCTTTGCTATATCATGTAAAATGGCTGCCCAACGTAACCAGATATTATCGCTCACACTACTGACGTTATCGAGTACTTCAAGGGTATGGTAAAAATTATCTTTATGTGATTTACCATTAATTGTATCTACCCCATAAAGGGCTGCCATTTCTGGAAATATAATTGACAGCAGCCCCGTATTAAATAGGTGCTTGAAACCAATAGAAGGTCGGGCAGATTGTATAATTTTGTTCAGTTCATCTCTAATGCGTTCATAGGAAATGATTTTGATACGGTCTGCATGCTCACTTATCGCATTCAGAGTCTGAAGCTCAAGTTTAAAGTCAAGTTGTGCTGCAAAGCGTATTCCTCGCATCATGCGTAATGGATCATCAGAAAAAGTTTGTCCAGGATCAAGAGGTGTGCGTAATATTCCATTATTGAGATCTTGGAGGCCATTATACCTGTCAATCAAGGTGCCTCGATCTGATAAATCGATTGCCAGTGTATTAATCGTAAAATCACGCCTTGCAATATCATCTTCAAAGGTTCCATCTTCAACCAGGGGTTTGCGTGAATCTGCCCGGTATGACTCTTTTCTGGCTCCAACGAATTCCAATTCCAGATCCTTATACCGAATCATCGCAGTTCCGAAATTTTTAAACACAGCAAGAGTTTTTTCCTGACCACTTAGTCTGGCAACCTCGGTAGCAAGTTCTATTCCACTGCCAATGACTAAAATATCAATGTCCTTAGAATTTCGTTGTAATAATTTGTCACGTACATAACCGCCTATTACAAAAGAACTTAAACCAGTATTATTTGCCGCTCTCGATATAAGTTCAAAAACAGCATCGTTTAGTTCTATATTCATGCTAAAATTTTAGCGTCTGATGAAAGTAAAAGTTCCATCGGCTGAAAGTTTCATAATGGTTGATGGTTTATCTGACATAAATCGTGCTTCTTTTTCAGGCACAATAAAATCTACTGATTCTTTTATATGTCTAGAAATACCCGCAAAATCAAGTGCTCCCGGTTCACCGCTGATATTTGCAGAAGTCGATAACAGGGGCCCCCTGAAACGCTTGATTAATTCATGACAGAAACCCTGTTTAACTATTCTGATTGCTATTGAACCTGTTTCTGACAAAACCTGCTTGCTTACATTTTTACCATTATCAAAAACAAGGGTTAGTGGTTCTTCTGAAAAGTCAATGAGATCATAGGCAATTCCAGGTACCTCGGCTATGTATTTCTCAAGCCTGTCAACAGAATCAAGCAATATAATAAAGCTTTTACTTAAAGGTCTTTGTTTTATTTCAATAATACGATTTACTGCAGCTTCATCGCGGGCATCACAACCTATGCCCCATACTGTATCGGTAGGATAGAGTAGGGTTTTTCCATTATTAATGATTTGCAGGGCATCATCTCTGTCATTCATTTTATTAATTTTAAGTATATACTGCCATAAGTTCTGCACTTAATCTGGCAGGCATAAATTTTTCGGCGAAAATACGACCATTCCTGATCATTTTCGCTCTTTTTTGATCATTGCTGCTCAATTTCTCAATCTGATCAGCAAGCCTTTGATAGTCAGTATGATTTACATAAATTGAATCAGGACCCCCGGCTTCGGCAAAACAGGAACCTTGAGAACTTATAACAGGTACTTGTGAAAATAACGCCTCTTCAATTGGTATTCCAAAGCCTTCGAAAACTGAGGGGTAAATAAATAATTGAGCAGATTGATAAATAGCAGGCAGATCTTTAAAAGAAACATCATTAAGTATCAGGACACGGGCTTTCAGGTTAAATTCTACTATATATTGTTTTAAAATATGGGTATAATCAGTAGTTCTTCCTACGAGTACGAGTTTATGCTTTTCTGGTAATAGTTGAAAAGCTTTTAGTAAGTTAAGTATATTTTTACGTTCTTCAAGTGTACCAACAGTTAATGCGTAATTTTGAGGAAGGTTGTATCTTTTACAAATCTTGTCTTTTTCACCAGTTGCCAGTAAATTTCTGAAAGCTGGATCACATGCCTGATATATTACAGTAATTTTTTCTGGGGAAATATGTAGATAATTAATCAAATCATTCTTAGTTTGCTCACTAATGGCAACTATCTTATCAGCTCTTTTACAGGCATATATAAGCTTTATTTTGTAAATAATTCTGTCAAACGGTTTATAATACCCAGGGAAGCGAATAAAAATCAAGTCATGCACTGTGACTATAGTCCTGATCGATGCCGGTAGAAAAAAAGGTAATTCACCTGACAATCCATGAAACACATCTACCCCTTGTTTTGCAGCCAGAAGGCCAATTAAAAAAGTGCGCCAAAAAGTATTGAATTTGCGGTTAAGCCAGTTTCGGGGTACAATGAAACGCGACAGTTTATGGTCATATAGTTTTTGATATCGCTGGGTCTGCTTTAGTTTCGGGGTATAAAGAAGATATTCGTTTTCGGGATAGTAAAACTGAAGATTATGAATCAGTGTGCGACTATAATTGCCAAGTCCCGTAAAATTTGACGTTGCCCGCTTTGCATCAAAACTGATCTTCATTGGTAACTGTTTAATCCTGAAAATTTTCTTATACTAACTGGTACAATTGGTGTCTTCAATTAGCCTGAATTAACAGTGTTTTTTTGAAAACGCCTCATATAACTCAAGTTTTGACACTAGTATTATTTTGAGTTAATGAGAAGTTATCAGACAGCAATATTGAAATCGCGAAGAGCTGCATTGAGAGAAGTTTTCTGGTCTGTTGATTCTTTTCGCTGACCAATGATCAGGGCACAGGGAACCTGGTATTCACCTGCAGGGAATTTCTTTGTATAAGTACCAGGTATAACCACAGAACGGGCAGGTACGATTCCTTTATATTCAACAGGAACTGACTGACTAACATCAATGATTTTCGTCGACATTGTCAGAACTACGCCTGCCCCAAGTACGGCCTCTCTTTCGACTCTAACCCCCTCTACAACGATAACTCTTGAGCCAATGAAACAATGATCTTCTATGATAACGGGTGCTCCCTGGATTGGTTCGAGTACACCACCTATGCCTACCCCACCACTTAAATGAACATGACTACCAATTTGTGCACATGAGCCTACCGTGGCCCAGGTATCAATCATGGTATCTTCTCCAACGTATGCACCAATATTTACATAACCTGGCATTAAGATTACACCTGGACTAAGAAATGAGCCGAAACGGGCAATCCCCGGAGGTACTACTCTTACACCGGTTTTTTTGAAGTCAGTTTTTACCTTCATTTTATCATAGAAAGTAAATGGGCCAGCTTTAAGTTCTTCATTCTGACGTGTTGGGAAATAAAGAATTACTGCTTTTTTTACCCATTCATTCACATGCCAGGTATTCAGTACTGGTTCAGCAACACGTAACTCTCCTTTATCTAATAAATTAATAACCTCTTCAAGAGCATCTTTTACATTGTCATAGGTAAGCATCAACCTGTTTTCCCAGGTTTTTTCTACAAGTTCCTTAAGTTCAGTTTTCATGATATTTGACATCTTGGTTATGTATTTTTTCACTATAAAATGTAACAACACGTTGATTATTTCGTATCTGAACTAATTTCACATTTTCATTTTAAATATGTTTTAATGTAATAAGGCAAAGATAGTTTTCAGCAAAAGCTGTTTACCTGCGCAAAATAAATTATTCGATTGGATTATCAGTTCTTTTATACAGATAGTCATTAGGAAGGAGTTATTTTTTTATCTGAATTTTTAATTCTTTAACTATCAAAAGATCTGTTTTGACCAGTTCATTGTTTAATTCATCGTTCAATATAAACTCGTACCCGTATGGAAATTTATATTAGTAAATAATTGATTCTTTATGGTTATGCAAAAGCCTGTTGGTTTTATTAAAAAGCGGTTATTCGTTTATTCTATTATGCTTATTGTTTCCATAAATATCATTGGAATGAGTCATGCAAGGGCATTTACTGATCAACATCTGAAAACCGGGCCTTTTTTTAATGATACTATTTCTTCTTTGCGTGTAACACTTGGAAATACCTGGAAGTTTAAAGCTGCAGATGACAGCAGATTCATTTTGCCCCAGGTTGATGTCTCAACCTGGAATTCAATAGTATCATCAACTAGTTGGGAGAAACAAGGGCATGCCACATACGGCTACTCATGGTACCGAAATAGTATCCGGATTCCTTCCAGATTAAAAGAGCTGGTAACCCGTGAAGGTTTTCTCTTTTTACACCTTGGTAAAATCGGAGAGGCAGACATGACCTATTTCAATGGTAAATTTCTAGGACAGTCTGGAAATTTCCCTCCTGATTTTAAATCTGCTTCAAACCAACAGCGGGCGTATCCGATTAAGGCAACATCAATTTTATGGGATCAGGATAATGTTATTGCGATTCGGGTTTATGCAGACAAACCAGGCAACTCTGGCCTTTTTGAAGGTAAGTGTTTTTTAAGCCCTTTCGTTTTTACAGACTTTGTAAGTTTTCATCTTGAAAATGCGCATACTGACCAGGGATTATTAACCTTGCTTTCTTATACAAACAATAGTGACAGACCTATTAATGGAATTTTCCTTTATTCTGTATATAATTCACAAAATCAGTTGGTATCTCAAGACACAGGCCATGCAATTCTTGTGACAGGTCAAAATCGTGAATTCAGTTTTAAGGCTCCTCTTGAAACAAATGATATATTTTTTACTAACTATACATTCATTGATGATCTTCGCAGTACCTCTTTAAACGCAGACGGATACATAAGTAATTTAGGGGCAATAAGTCTGCCTGTAAAAGAAACTGAGGCATTGAAAGTCGATTTTCAGCAAAAAAATGAATTTATTAATACCCATTTTTCAAGTCAGAAATTAACTGGAGTTATTGGTCAGCGTCTAAATAATTTATCTGTCCAGGGTCTGCTTAAGGTAGATGATAAAAAGTTAATGAATGCCTATTTAAATAGGAACAGTCTAGGCACGGAAGATCTTATTGAGGCAGCGACCTTACTTGAAATTGGATCGTCTGTCTGGAAGTATAATAAAGACCAGGCTCTAAAAGTGCAGCTAGACAGAATAATTCATACAATTATTTTAACCCAGAATAAACAGGGGATGCTTTATGCATTACCCCAAAATAATACCGATAAATTGACTAATAATAGTGACGTTTATCCCGCAACTTTTAGTAGTGTGCTCAATTATTATCAGGCAACAGGTTATCGGCCTGCTCTTGATTGTGGTATTCGTTTTGGTAATATGATCATTACCTCAATTGATTCTGTTGTTAACAGGCAGACCAGTATTGGTGCTGTTAATCTAAAAGATAGTTACAGTGGTTTTTTAATTCCCTTACTTGATTTATACCAGATTACAGGAAAAGAACAGTATCTCAATTACGGCAAACTTATTGCATCTCTTCACTCAGCAACAGAAAGCAGAAATGAGTTTATTTCACGTGAAATGATCTCAGACACACTTATCAGGGAATTAAAAATATTCAGACAACTTCAGGATCTGACAGGATTGATAATGCTTTCAAGAATAACAAATGATAATCGGTTTCCTAAATCTGCCGATTCCGTATGGTCGACTCTTATAAAAAGTAATGAATTTTCAAAAGAAGTTATATATAGTCAAATAAATATCTCTGGGGTACTAGTCAAAACAAAACTATCCAGGTCAAATTTATTATATGCATGGCTTCGTTTCAACCAGCAGTTATTTCAAAACACTGGTGAGATGAGGTTCTATAATGAAATTGAAAAACAGCTTTATAGCATCCCGGTTACGGCAGATGTAGGAGCTGCACTATCACCTGAATTTTTAGTTGGAACAATAGATCAGAAGCCTGTATTTCTTGGCTATGAATCAGGAATATATGGCGAACATATAAATACAGCGAATGGTACTTCAATTAGACTTTCTATGCAATGTATGAGTAATTATCCCAATGGGGATGATGTGAGTATACTTCTTACCCCTGAAAAGGAAGTAAGTTTTACCTTAATGTTACGGGTGCCTTCATGGTGTCTGAATTTTAAAGCTATGATTGGCACTAAAACTTATAGTTCTCTGGGTAATGATTTTCTTTCAATTCAAAGACTTTGGAAGCCAGGTGATCAAATAAACATTCATTATGATCTGCCTGCACCTTCTCAAAGGCTTGGTCAGTTGATAACAAATGGTATTTCTAAAAATTAAACCGGATATTATAGTTAGCCTTGGATTTCATTAGTTTTGAATCTTACATATCCCGATTCAATCATTTAAGTAGCATATATTTTGGAAACTGTTCGTATTGATAAATATTTATGGGCTATAAGACTTTTTAAAACCAGAACTATTGCCACCGAGGCTTGTAAGACGGGTCATGTTAAACTCAATGGTATTACTGTCAAGCCTTCACATGAAGTGAAATCTGGAGAATCGTTCACCCTTCAAAAAGGAGCTGATCGAAAAATTATACGGGTGAAAGAAATTATAAATAATCGGGTCGATTCAAAAAAAGCAATACTATGTTATGATGATTTGAGCCCGGTTGTTGCCAAGGATGGAATACATACGGTTTTCAATGTTCCTGTTCTTAGCAGAGAGCGGGGTAGTGGCAGACCAACAAAGAAAGAGAGACGTGATATTGATGATTTACGAGAGCCTTGAGAATTTAATTAATTCTATTTAAAGGAACAAATAATCTACTGGCCCGTATTAGCAATTGTCTTATTTTAAGAAGATTAAACCTTGATGGTTTCCAGAAGATTTTTATTCATAGTAGTTTTGCTTATTTTTGTCTTTTTTACGCATAATGGTAAAAGTCAAACTTTAGCAATAGACAGTTTGATAGCTAAGCTAAAAATTCATTTTGATCTTCCTGATACATTAAGAGTTAATTTATTAAATCAGGTGGCTTTCTTAAACTATCCGGATAACCTTGATGCCCTTAAATATTACAGCGAACTTTCATTAAATCTGAGTGTAAAAATTGGCTTTAAAAAAGGCATTGCCCTTGCTTACCAATATCAGGGTCTTTATTTTGCTGCAAAGAATGCTGATCCAGTTGCGCTCGAATTATTCAAACATTCATACCTTATTTTTCGTCAGATAGGTGATAGAAACGGTTCAGCCAGAACGTTAATGTATATAGGTGATTATTATGCGAGGCTAAAAGATTATAATACTCAACTCTATTTCTATAATACGGCGTCAAAAGAGCGCCCTGTATTTTCAGACTATCATTTAAAAGGACAGCTTTTAGGCAATATTGGCCAGGCAAATGAAAACCTGGCTCTATTAGAACAGGCAGACTCAAGTTATAATAAACTATTAGGGCTTGCACTAGATACAAAAGATAAAGATTTGCTTGCCACCGCCTATCGTCACCTTGCTTCTGTTAATTTCATTTCAGGGAATCACCTTATAGCCCTTGATCTGGCTAGAAAAGGGCTATCGATACTTCATAAAAACTCTTCATTAAACAGGAAGGAAGAGGGTAAAATGGATAATCTTATGGGCAGAATTTATTTTGACCTGAGAAATTTCAAGAAATGTAAAGAATATCTCAATGCCAGCATGACGATCGCCCGAAGGGTTCATGATAATGAGTCAATTTCTCAAAATTATTATGATTTTTATCAACTTGATTCGATCACTGAAAATTATAAGGCAGCAATTTCGAATTTCCTGAGATATAAACATATGGTTGATAGTGTGCAGAAGGCTGCTTCAGATCAGCGTCTGGCTAAATTTCAAATCCAATTTAAAATAGAAAGAAATATAGCCGAAAATCAACGGCTTAAAAAGGAAGATGCGCGTTTTAAAAGTGTGATAGCCTTTCAAAATATCTCACTCATTCTATTAATAGGTGGCATGATCATCATCGTTTCAGGTCTGTTTTACCTGCAGCATACGAATAAAGAAGTGAAGTCAAAAAATGAAATAATTAAAAAACAGAATCAAAATCTTGCTAATATTAACTTAGTAAAAGATAAACTATTTTCTGTTGTTTCACATGATCTTCGTGGTCCTATTCTACAGGTAAAAGGTTTGCTAAACTTGTTTCAATCGGGTAATGTTGATGATGATGAATTACGGATGCTCACCCCAAAAGTTCAGGAAAATTTAGACAAGACCCTTGAACTTGTCGACAACCTATTGATTTGGTCAAAAAATCAAATGCAGGGGTTTAAAGTCAAACCATCCCAGTTTAAAATTTGCCAGTTGGTGAATGATAATATTACTTATTTTGAAACCCAGATTGCAGCAAAAAAGCAGATGGTCTATAATCAGATACTTCCTGAAGATTTACTTTTTGCCGACCGTGAAATGATCAACATTATCGTGCGCAACTTACTTTCTAATGCTATAAAGTTTACCCATGATGCCGGCTCGATTACCATATACGCAAGGCAGATTGAAAGTTTAATGACAGTAAGTATAGAAGATTCTGGGGTTGGTGTTAATCTTGATAATCTGGATAAGATTTTTGCATTTGTTAACTACAGCACCCCTGGTACTCAAAATGAAAAAGGTTCAGGCGTTGGATTAAAGCTCTGTAAAGACCTGATTGAACTTAATAACGGTATTATCTGGTATGAAGGTAAGCCTTCAGGTGGAAGTATCTTTCATTTTAGATTATCTTATGTGCCCGTCCTGGATGCCACAGCTGAATCTTCTATGGCCTCAGTCTAAGAAAATTTGCAATCCTGATTGAATCAGACCCCTTTATTTTTCTCTATTCTCTTTTATGGTTATTATTTAACGGGCTGTTTTCAAGAATAATAATATTTTCCATCAAATAAAAATAAATAAATAAAGTATTTGATTATTTTCAATATCTTGTCATATATTATTTAAATATATGAATTATGAAAATACCAATTTCGACCGGGGAAAGATCTCTGAAATGGAGCAACTTTCAAAAAATGGCCTTGAGAAAAATTACAATCCTGTTAAAGAAATTGATCCCCGCACAGGTAAAGAAGGTACCACCATACCTGATGCCTTTAAAAATGAAGGTAAGTCGACTACAGAAGTCAAAAATGTTAAAGAGCAGTCGTTGACCAAACAGTTGAGGTTACAGGAGAGATTTTCAAATAGTAATGGTTTTAAACCTGAACTGATCATCAATGATCTGGCCTTATTGACCAAGCCTCTCATTCATTCAAGTTTTGATATCAAGACCTATGACTTTACACCAATAGGCCAGGATCAAACGTCAACCTCTAAAGAAATAAAAATTTAAAAAGATCATGCAGGAACTCGTAGAAAATATAATCAGACAGGCTGACTTCTTATTAAAAGAACAAGGTGAATTTTACCCTTTTGCGACTATTATTTCCAGAAATGGTGAATTGCGACCGCTCGGCCTCATGCTTGAGTCTGAGCATCCTGATGCCCAGCTTGTGATAGAGCAATTAGATTTAGTACTCGATAAAGGAATTGCAATGGGTGAGTACCGCTCAGCGGCAATGGGAATCAATGTGATTGTAAATAAAAACAATCATTATAGCTCTGATGCACTTGAAATCAGAATTAAGCCTGGTACAAATAAACTCGAAAAAACGCTGTGTCTGCCTTATGTTCTGAACAAACTAAGTGGTGAGATTACTTTTGGCAAGTTTATCAGCCTCGACTAAATTTTCAGAAAGTTGTCCTGACCTTTATTGATAAATCTTGACGGAATTTTTTTGCGTCAAAAAAAAAGCAGAAATAGGCCAGGGGCATTATTTCTGCTTTCAAGAGTAAGCATTTTAGAAATTATTTCTTTTCAGTTTTATAAAGTTCATTTAATTCTTTGGCAACTTCTATAGTTACATCAAGACTTTTATCTCCGTATAATAAATTACCACCTCTAGAATACATCAATACCATTTTGTGGCTATTTTTCTTACAATAGTCTTTCAGGTATAATTGTATCTTATCATATACCTTTTTGTTGATCTCCTGCTCTTCCTGACCTAATTGCTGATTTAGGGTCTGCTGATATGACTGAAGTTCCTGATTCTTGCGACCTAAACGGGCTTCAGTTGATTTTTTCTCATCCGGGGTTAAATTAACCGCATTTTTTTGATATGCCTGAACTTCAGATTGAAACGAACGACCTCTCAGTTCTACATCGGCCTGAAGTTTTTTCCCTTTTTCTTCCATCTGACTTCTTACATCTTTATAATAATCATACTTGCTCGAAAGCGAATCTGAATCAACGTAAACAATTGGCTCTATCTTTTCAGCAACAGCTTTAACAGTACTGCTATCACGGCCAGATGCAGATTTATTGCCCTGATTACATGACATAAAAGTTGATGTACTCAGTGCAACAGTAAAAAGTGAAAAAGTTAATTTTTTAAATAAATTCATTCGACTTGTTTTTTTTCTCAAATATATACTATTCCATAATTAATTTGCTTTTTCAGGTATTTATTCGCTTTGTAGTCTGTATAGTAGCATTTTACACGATTGGAGCATCAGTTTCAAAACGGCGTATGTATTGGTTTTATGCCATATTTTCGATATATTTGAAGTATAAAAACCCAAAATGGATCAGGAGATTGTTGATAAGAAATCCGAATTTTCGTATTCGGCTGATAATATTCAGGTTTTAGAAGGTTTAGAGGCAGTTCGTAAACGCCCAGCCATGTATATCGGTGATATTGGAGTTAAAGGTCTTCATCACCTTGTTTATGAGGTTGTAGACAACTCTATAGATGAAGCAATGGCTGGCTACTGTAATGAAATAAAAGTTTATATTCACCCAAACAATTCAATTACCGTTAAAGATAATGGGCGGGGTATTCCAACTGGTATTCATACGAAAGAAAACCGTTCTGCCTTAGAAGTGGTAATGACAGTTCTTCATGCAGGTGGGAAATTTGATAAAGACACGTATAAGGTTTCAGGAGGTTTGCATGGGGTAGGCGTTTCCTGTGTGAATGCACTCTCAATAGAACTACAGGTACAGGTCTTTCGTGAAGGTAAGGTCTGGATGCAGGAATATTCAATAGGAAAGCCACTTTATCCGGTTAAAGAAATTGGTGTTTCTGATAAAACAGGCACAGAGGTGACATTTTTGCCTGACTCAAGTATTTTCATTGAAAGCGTTTATAAATATGATACCATTGCTGCCCGCTTAAGAGAGCTTGCTTTCCTGAATAAGGGTATCACGCTAAGTTTGACAGATGAACGTGAAGTCGATGACAATGGAGAACATCCCAAAGAGATCTTCTTTTCAGTAGGTGGCCTGCGTGAGTTCGTAACTTACCTTGACGGAACCCGTGACCCGCTAATATCTGAACCCATATACATGGAAGGAAACAAGCAGGGAGTTCCTGTAGAACTGGCCATGCAGTACAACAGTACCTATACTGAAAATGTACATTCATACGTAAATAATATCAATACGATTGAAGGTGGAACCCATGTTGCAGGTTTCCGCAGAGGACTTACCCGTACCCTTAAAGGATATGCCGAGCGTCAGGGTTACCTGAAAAATCTAAAGATTGAAATTTCTGGTGATGATTTTCGTGAGGGTCTTACAGCAGTAATTTCTGTTAAAGTTCAGGAGCCTCAATTCGAGGGGCAAACCAAGACCAAGCTGGGTAATAATGAAATCATGGGAGCTGTAGATGTGGCCGTTGGCGAAATGCTTAACAACTACCTCGAAGAACATCCAAGAGAAGCCCGTATTATTATCAATAAGGTTATCCTGGCAGCAACAGCTCGTGCAGCAGCCAGAAAAGCCCGTGAAATGGTTCAACGTAAGAACGTTCTAACTGGAACTGGTCTACCAGGTAAGTTATCTGATTGTTCAGATAGTGATCCTGCTGTTTGTGAACTTTACCTAGTTGAGGGTGACTCGGCGGGTGGTACGGCCAAGCAAGGACGCAACCGCGCCTTCCAGGCTATTTTGCCACTCAGAGGTAAAATTCTTAACGTAGAAAAGGCGATGGAGCATCGTATTTATGAAAACGAAGAGATAAAAAACATGTTCACTGCTATGGGCGTAAGCATCGGTACTGCCGAGGATGACAAAGCCCTGAATATGGATAAACTCAGGTATCATAAGATTATCATCATGACAGATGCTGACGTTGATGGTTCGCATATTACCACACTTATTCTGACATTCTTCTTTCGTTACATGAAAGAACTGATAGAATTTGGCTATATCTATATTGCCTCACCACCTTTATATCAGGTTAAAAAAGGCAAAGAACAGGTTTATTCCTGGGATGATGAGCAACGAGATGCGGCTATCAAACGTCTTGCCGGAGAAGGCAGGGAAGAAAGCGTTATTGTTCAGCGTTATAAAGGTTTGGGAGAAATGAATTCTGAGCAACTTTGGGAGACAACAATGAATCCTGAAACCAGAACATTAAAACTTGTGACGATTGAAAATGCCGCCGAGTGTGATCATACATTCTCAATGCTTATGGGTGACGAGGTTCCTCCCAGAAGAGATTTCATTGAGAAAAATGCTAAATATGCCAGAATTGATGTTTGAGTAATTCAAATCAATAAATTGCCTGACAATAAAACAACAAGCCTGCTCGCTTAAATCGTGTGCAGGCTTGTTGTTTTGCGCCATACATATAGAAAAAAACTGCTTTTTAAGTACTGAGGCGAAACTGCTCAGAATACACCTTTATCGTAGTTCATTTCCCGAAAAGTAAGGTGAGTATTTTATTAATCAGGCCTGGTATTTTCTCTGGTTCTTCAATGAAGAGTAGCTTCTGAGGATAATCAATAATGGCCTTGTGACTGACCAGAATATCATTTCCTAGAACACCTATGATGGGCCCATGGCTTATTTTCGAATAAGCGGCATTGATATGTGAGAGATCAAGCAGGGCAGTCTCCAGATTCAGTATTTGAATACTACCGATACTGAGTAAAGGAATTGTCGTTTTATAGCTGAGCATTGAATTGGTGCCCAAACCAGTAGTTAGCTGATCTGAATTTCGGATTACCAGTTCAGGATGTATTTTGGCGAAGCTTTCCCGGTCGAATACACTTGTAGAAGCTCCTGTATCGAGAATTAACTGAGCAGGAATATGATTAATTTCAACCCTGATTTTTATATGGTATCCATCCCCATGCAAATCAATAAATGTAAGTGGGATTTTGACCGTTGTCATAAATGAAAAATGAATAGACTTTGTGAAGTATATTACTAAAAAACTTCACCCAGGTTTATAAATAGCCCTTTTGAACCATCAAGGCCCAACCCATAATCAATTGCAATATTGGTATTCGAAAACGTATTCAGTTTTATTCTTAATCCAATTCCAAATGCTGTATTTAAGGTATTGAGTTCTCCAGAAAGCTTGCGTGAAAATGATTGGGAATTTGCAAATAGCACCCCGCCTAACAGACCGTTATGTGTGATGACATACCTGAATTCAGTTTCAAGATAGAGCATCTGGTTATCTCTGAACCTTCCTTGAATAAACCCGCGTCCTGAATTATTATAGGTATCACCTCCTGTATTGGGTAAGTCGAAAAAGGGTGGTTTACCACCATAAGTAATCCAGTCATAATTCCAGAAGGCAAAGACACTTCTGCTGCCTCCTATTTTGACATATTTCCTGATATCAAGAATTACAGACTTCCAATTTGAGGTACTGCCCAGGAACTTTTTGTTACTTCTGAACACAAGATCTGCATATAAGCCCTTTGTAGCATTAATAGGGTTATCACGGGTATCAAATAATGCATTTAAAGTGATGCCAGAGGCTCGCTCATAAGTTCCAGATCCGTAGCGTTCGAAGGTTGTTTTTCTTGGATTCTTTTTTCTGGCAGCTGATAATATTTCTTCGATAGTATAGTAGTAATCAAGATCAAACCCTAAACCCATGTAAAAACCAGACACAATTTTTCTAAGTACCGTCGTATATAGTCTGAAGTAAGAGTAGTTGATGGTATAACCTTTGTTTAATGATGTTCTACCACCAAGACCAAAAGTTTCCTGAGGAAACTTATATAGTCTCCAGTCAGTAATCAGATTATATTTATTTCCTGGACTCCAGATATTTGTTTGAATAGGGAACAGGATCTGACCTTCTGAGGTAAAAGTAAGGTTCGTTGAACCTGTAGAAAGATTAGTCGAATCATGATTTTTTGCAGTATAAAAAGCCAGATTCATCCCTACAAGTGCTGCAAACCCAGTAGTAAGGCTGTAACCTGCCGCTGGTACAATTGAAAGGTGCACAAGCCTTGATGCCCTCCTGACAGAATCGGCGGTACTTTGCTTTTTATGAACAAGAACCTTCCTGAATAAATCTGCCAGATCAGTTTGCCTGACGCTATCGGTATGTTTAAATGGTATTTTCTTATTTGGATTCAAAGTATCTGCTACCTTACAGTTAACGTACAAACAATCGGTAACCCGATAGTTAACGTTAATACGTGAATGAAACAGCCTTTCTGCTTGGGTAGGGTTAACAAAAAAAAGTATTAAAAATAAGAGATGAATGTGAATTTTAGAACTCATTAATAGTTTCTGCACTTATAAGATTAAATGGCTAGGATAGTTTCATTTCATCCAGCACCTGCATAACTTCTCTAACTGCAATCACTGAATCACTCAACAGTTTCTTTTCTTCCGTATTGAGTTTTAATTCAATGATTTTTTCTATACCGTTTTTTCCCAAGATAACAGGTACTCCTAAATAGACATCTTTTTCTCCATATTCGCCTTGTAACCAGGCGCATACTGGGAAAATTCTTTTCTGGTCTTTTATGATCGCTTCAACCATTTGTGCCGCAGCTGCCCCAGGAGCATACCATGCGGAAGTTCCCATCAAGTTAACAAGTTCCCCTCCACCTTTTTTTGTTCTTTCTACGATTGCCTCTAGTGTTGAAGCATCTATAAGCTCTGTGATGGGTATACCGGCTACAGTTGTATATCTTGGAAGAGGTACCATGGTATCACCATGACCACCCATAAGTACTGCCTGTATGTCTTTAGGTGAACAACCGAGCTGGTCGGCAATAAATGCACGATAACGGGCTGTGTCTAGAATTCCTGCCATGCCAAAAACACGTTTCGGATCGGTATGCGCATTCAGATATGCGCAATAGGTCATTACATCAAGCGGATTTGATACCACGATAATAATGGCCTCTGGAGAATATTTTATCAACTGTTCTGTTACAGTTTTTACGATTCCGGCATTGGTGGCTATCAGGTCGTCGCGGCTCATTCCTGGCTTGCGGGGTAAGCCAGAAGTAATAACCACTACGGCAGATCCTGCAGTTTTAGAATAATCATTTGTTGAACCGGTAATCCGGGTATCAAATGAGTTTATAGCAGCAGTTTGCCACATATCAAGTGATTTTCCTTCTGCGATTCCTTCCTTGATATCAAGTAGTACAACTTCATTCACAAGCTCTTTTTGTGCTATTTCATTGGCACACGTAGCGCCAACATTTCCAGCTCCGACAACGGTAACTTTCATATTTATTGAATTAAATCAGATTTAATAGATCCTGTTGCAATATTAGCATTAAAAAGGATAGCCTATAGCAATATTATAGACTAGGTTATCACGTCTCCAGGCAGCATTTCCAAAATCTATTTTATTTATTACCCAGCGGTTTCCATCAGGTAGATAAGGTATTCTAAGCGGAAAGGCTACATCTAACCTGAGTACAAAAAATGAAACATCCACTCTTACGCCCAACCCCGTACCTACAGCAAACTGTTTTAAAAACTCTGAGCTGAATTTGCTTCCTGGCCTTGACTGATCGGGATGTAAAAGCCAGACATTTCCTGCGTCAATAAAAGCGGCACCTTTAACAATACTGAATAAGTTTGTTCGCAGTTCTGTGTTTGCTTCAATTTTAATATCTCCTGGTGCATCTGACAGAATAGTTGAAGCTGTAAGTGGTGCCGAGCTGCCAGGGCCCACTGACCTTGCCCTGAAAGCTCTGATACTATTACTTCCTCCAGAAAAAAATGCTTTTACGTATGGTAAACTACCGGAATTTCCATGTGTATAGCCAAAACCAAGATCAAGACGATTTGCCCAGATCAGACCAGGTCTTATTTTCAGGTAATCACGGGTATCGAGTTCAATTTTTGCATACTGTGCATAGGGGTTACCAAATAACTTATGAGGGTTAAGCGTATCTGATTTACCTTGAATAGCGCCAATCAGGTTTCCTGAAAGATCAATAGAGCCGTTGAAATAAAAATTATTGCGTCTTGAGCGCTCAAGCTGGTCTGAGTAAGTATAGGTATACGTCGACCCTATAAAAAATTGACTTTCAAAACTTCTCTGCAAAACCCGGTTTTTCTTCAATATAGCGCTAAAGGCAGCCGTGGTATCGCTTGAATGTACATAGGTAATTGAAATCGGGTAAAGCTGGTGATCTTTTCTGGCTGATTCTTTCCAGGTATAACCAAATAAGAATGTTCCACTTTTTAAAGAATAAAGACCTGCCCTGTGTACATAGTCATAACTTAGTGAATACCGGGTTTTTGGTACATATTGATTAGTGCTCAGAATATGAAAGGGTGTTACAAATCTGGGAACATATAAATCAGCTGAGGCACCATATAGCAAGGAATTGCCACTACCTGCCCGGGCACCACTAACCTGGGCTTCGAAGCCTGCATAAGCACTGAGTGAAAAAAGATTGGCAGTTTTATTAAAATTGCGGTCACGAAAAGTTGCTCTCAATACTCCACCCTGATTATTGTCTGATTTAGAACTGCCTGTTATGTCAGCTTTTAATGAATATTTTTGGAAAGGTGTTAAATAATAGGAAGCATTAAGTAATCTGTTGGCTGAAGTTGTATCATTATCTTTAAACGTGGCTTTCACAAATTTATAAACTCCCAGATTAACAAGGCGGGCAAGGGTTGTATTATGGGCGTTGCGATTATAAAAATCACCCTGCTTCAAAAATATTGTCGATTCAAGAACTCCTGGTCTGATATAATTATCAGGATCTATAAATCTGAATCCATGTATATAGGCCCGGCCGCTATCTTTTAAAAGCTCATCATCCTTTGCCAGGGTGAAATTTGAGTAAACAAGGCTTTTATTGATACGGTAAGCATTACCTGCTTTATCAGGAGTCTCATCTTTCAGTACCATCTCAAGATTCACCAGATGATTGCCGATCGAACTGTCTGCCTGAATGAGCAAATATTCAGGACTGAAATAGTAAAACCCCTGATTCTTGAGAACTGCATCAATTCTTACACGCTCCGACTTTAATACTTCAAGATTATAGGCAAGCCCTTTTTTTAATAAAGTTTCTTTAAAAGTGTTGTGAATAGCCGTTGATAACTGATCAGATGTATCGGCATCAGGAAATATGACCTGATTTATTATATACTGTGGCCCTGTGAAGGCTTTATACAATACGCTTATCCTGCCTTTTTTTACTACCGTATCAGCTTTATTCTGTGCCTGAAAAAAGCCTGCACTCTGCAGGTGATTGACAACGAGGCTTGAATTGCGTTTAACATCAAGGGGGTTGAAAAGAACTGGTGCCTCTCCTAATTTATCATGAAAGAGGTGGTTAAGTCCTTTTTTATGGGGTTTTGATATGCTCCATAACCAAAGCTTTGGTTGAAGCCCAAGAATTGATGAATTAGGTTTTGGCCTTAACAGTGACTGCAGATCTAACGTTAATGCCTTCTGGTCTTTTATTTTAGCCAGACCCTTATTGATGACAACTTTGCCCCCAGCATAAAGATGCTGACCTTTAGCAAGCTTATTTACATTAAAACAACCTGTTATCATCAGGCTTAACCCAAATAATGCTATGCGTGACAAATTGAAAATTACCTTTCTTAAAATCACGGTTTTAAAGGTTTTATGAATTTCTCCTGTTTCTTGGGGCTAAAGATTTCTACGAATTTATCGTAATCCAGCACAAAAATGAAACTGATACCTGTTTCAATAAACTGACCTTCGACATATTCCTGGGTCGCATTTCTTCGGAAAGCTCTCAACCTGTAGCGACCGTCTCTTGATAGCTTATATTCAACACTTACATCACCGATCAAGGTGCTGGTGCTGGTTTGACTTTGAGATCCTTCAAGTGCTATATCACTTCCTACACTTACACTCAGCCGATCATTAAAGTTTTTAGTAGCTCCAATCTTCAAATCTGTCTGTGTTGTTTTTGCACCACTTGAATAATTATTCTGGCTGTTCACATCAAAATTAAGATCTACACCCTTGATCAGGTTTCCTGCAATTTTATTCAACTGCTGGCTCATTATTTTTCCAGCACTCTGCCTGGCAATTAGGGCGGCGTCAAACCCCCCGCCTGCGGCACTTTGAAATGGGTTCTGGCCGACAAATCTTCCCAAAACAAGCAGTGCAAAAACTTGTTTGTTGAGTTCTGAGGGGTCCTGACGTAATACATCAAGTTGAGCCTGAACGTCAGGATTCAGGTTACGTTCTCTTTCAGGTAATGAGATACTAAAGGTAATTACTGGTTTTAAAAGCTCTCCATTCATCATCAGATAGAGTTGAAAGGGAAGTAGTTGTTTGTATTTTGCCATAGTTGAGGCATCTGACTGCTGATCCATTAAGTCAATTGCAGGCGCATTTGCCTGATAAATGGCTGTTATATCGACATTCGCAGAAGTTGGTTCTCCTGTCCAAACGATCGTACTACCTTTTTGGATCTTAAAACTTTTTTTAACAAAACTATTTAGCGATAACTGGTAACTGCCTTCCCCAATTTCATACCTGCCTGTAAGACTAATTTTTCCACTGGCATCGATAGTTGTGTTCAGGGTCGCCTCACCTTTAACCTTTAAAGCATCACCTGTTTGAGGATCAATAATAACGGTGAATTCTGCATCTTTCTGAACATTTAAATTGGCGCTAAAATCAAGACCTTTAAATGCTGAGGTTCTTGGTTTTTTGACTGGCCCTTTCATAACAGCTTCTTTTTTATTAATGAATTCAACTATTCCATTACTTTCTTTTAATGAAGGGTCATCAACCGGGATTGCATACGTAAATTTTGTTTTATTATTTAGGGTAATATCAGCATCGATTTTTGGTTTATTCAGGTTACCCGTTATATCTATATCACTGTTTAGATAAACCGTACCATAAAATGGGGCAGAAGCACTCGGCTGACTATTCAGTATTCTAAAATCTTCTGATGACAGGTTCAGGTCGAACGTATAATCACGGTAATTCTGGGTAAGTACATCTCCGTCAAGATCCAGCTGGTTTTTTGCTGAATCTAACAAGGTAAAATCTTTAAAATGAATCCCTTTAAGATCGAAATCAATTTTTTGATCGGGCAAACTGAAATAAGAATTTAGATAGGTGAGATTGAAACCCATCTTCTTAAATCCGACATTGCCAATTACAAGAGGCCTGGATACAGTTCCACTGATATGAAGCTGACCATCGAGATAACCTTTTGTATGGCTGATCTGATTTGCCAGATAAACCTGAAGGCTTTTAAGGGTTAGTTTCTTTATTGTTAAATCAGCATCAAAACTACTTTTACCTGTGTCATAATCTCCTTGTAAGTATAGTTGATTACCATGACCCTGGATGGTTACTTTTGCTGAGTACGTATTTTTAATTTTGTTATTGACCGAAAGCCCGATTGTTCCTAATGTATCTTTTTTATAACTAAAGTCAGTAATTACAAGATCAGAGGTAAATACAGGGCTATTCATCAGTTTATCAACCAGGGCGTTTCCATTGACCTCTCCCCTGATCAGTACCGAGTCTTTTTCTAAGAACTTACTGACTGTAGCCAAATCGAAATGGCTGAAGTTAATCTGAATTGGTGAATTGGGCTGGTCTGGAATACTTTTGACTTCAATTTCAGATTTCTCATGACTTAGGTCGAGATGATGAGCCAGTATACCTGTTTTGCCATACTGAAGTAAATTGTCAGCGGCCACTTTCCAGGGTTGATAATTAATAAGCAGGCCTTCAGGTATTAGCTGAAACTGATAGTTGCCCATATGTTCATGAATGATTGCCCCGAGCTGGTATTTTGACTTTTTATTATCGTCTTCAATATTTAGTGCGGTATGTAAGGTTCCATCCGAGGCAAAGCCTGTAAGATGGGTTGATTCGAGGTCAAATCCAGAACCCGATATGCTATCAACTGATAAGACATACGTCAGTCTGTTATCATCCCCGTTTAACCCGAGTTTAAGGTTATCAATGCTAATATCTGCATACTGAATATGCGGGGCCGAAGCATCAAGTAGTAAAATTTGCCTGAGGCTGTTATAACTACCCTTTAAAATAACAGGGTTAAAAGAAGCAAGCTTCGGGATAAACTTATGCAGGGCCGGAGGGCCCAGAATTATTGCGTTAAATTGAAAGTCGGCTGGTTGCTCTTTTAAAAGAGATTTTCGAACAGTAAATGGATAATATTTATTAATCTGCTGGGTTAATTGTGTAGTAATGTCAGGCAAAAATAACTGGCCATTGATATCAGCTTTAATAAATTCAGACCTTAACGCTATAGTTTTTACCTCACCGACTGAATGTACTGATAAGTCAATAGTGTCTATAGGTATACTTGTAGAGTCAGTATTTAAAAGCAGGTCAGAAACTTTCAATTCACCTTCAGGGTGATTGATATCAAGACGGGGTATATCGGCTTTTAACATACCATGAAGCCTGATGGTAGTCTTGCTAAAATGCAATGCTTTAAAGTTTGAACTATCGAGTTTAAGCTGCAAGTGCAAAGAGTGAACCTTTTGGCTGAGGTCTGTTCTACCAATTAGTTTGAAACTCAGATTTGGATCAGGCATTGAAGCCTTCAGTTGAATTTTTTTTGATGCGATGCTTGCATCCAAAACTAGATGCTGATATGAATATCCCTTATATTGAGCAAGATCTACCTGCCCCTTAATTGTCGTATTGGCTGTATTCAAACTAAGCCCCCTGCCCTGTACATTTGCCGACAGACTTATCAACCCGATTTCTTTTATGCTCCCAAGCTTACCAGCCTGTAAGTTTCTAGCCTGCAGGTTTACCTGATAAGAGGTGTCTCTGGCAACAGAATTAATTTTCATCATGCCACTGGCATTGATATTTCCCAGACTCGTTAGTAATGCAGCCTGAAAATTTATGTTTTTTAAAGAACCCCTGAACATAGAACTCACTTTAATATGTTCTGGCAGAATCACCGACTGGGGAATAGTATTTTTTGGAACTAATTTTAATAAATCAGTTTTACTGGTAGAAAAGTCTTGTAAATTAACATCAAACAGTAGTTTTTTTATATCAGGCAAACCCCTTAACGTACCACTTACGAGTAGATGAGTTTGACCTAATGTTGATGCTTCAAAGCCTTTTATGGTCAGATCATTAACTGAACCACCAACAGATCCACGTAACGAAATTTTTTGAACGTTTCCATTTTTGAATGGGTCAGTTTTTCTAAGGTTCGGCTGAAAATAGAGAATGTCTTTAAGCCCGATGTAACCAGGTTTGATCTGGATTTCAAGTTTCAACGAGCCAATATTCTGGCTTAAACTTTTAAGTGAGTTATATCTGAGCTTTAAACTTGTGTTGATACTGCTATTGGCTGTTTCAATTTTTACCTGGTCAGCATTGGTACGGTGATCGTCAAAATATATACTGCCTCTGGCATGCTTTAGAATAAATCCAGATTTATCTTTAAGTGCAAGTTCATCGAGATTTACTTTTATGAACGCTGGCTCATAATGAATCTTATTAGCTTTTAACGTTAACTGGGTCAGGTTTAGATGAGAATAGTCAATGCCAATATTAATAGGTCTGTTATTTTCATTATCGAAGTTAAACTGGTTGTTTTTAAGGCTGATAGTTGTTATATCAACTTTCCAGCCGCTACTATCAGCAGTTGATAATTTCGATCTGTTAGCTTTTGAATCTGGTTTTAAAGCTGATTTGCTGGAAGAATCTAAATTCTTCTGAATACCCCTGATGATTTGCTTTCCCTTCTTTGTGAGCTTTGTTATGGCCCTGACGCTGGTATCTCCCTTTTTGGGTGCTTTTAGAAATTTGAGTAGTGTGGCAGTATTACTTAAATCCAACGCTGAGACCTGAAGTTTTTCCTTATTCAGATCAAGGGATAAGTCTTTAATTTGCATCAGGCCTATTTTAGCCGAGGTTGTTAGTTTCAATATCTGACTATTGAAACCTACTGTATCATTTAAAAGTTCTAACGAATTCAGTTTGATTTTCACACCCGCAGACTGGGTTTTGGTTTGGGTGACCCCCGGATTTTTAATGCCTGAGGTATCTGGAGTTTCCTGCCTGATATGAGAATCAAGCCCTGACAATAGTAATCCGCCTAAATTAAATGTCATGTGCTGAAGGTCAAATTTTTCAATATGTGCATGTAGCCTTGAGAAATTTAAACGCGCATGATAACCTGTAACCGTATCCTGATAATTAAACCCGATTTTATCCAACTCAACTTCACTTAGTGAAATGCGTAAGCTACTTGTATCGGGCTTACTGGCAGCCGTAGATTTTGATGAAAATGCTTTTGTAATAAAAGAGAAATTGAAATCTGATCCCGGGTTTTTTCTATTAATATGACTTTTCAAATCCATAATATCTATTGATCTGATGATAATCTGAGAATGTAGAAGTGCTGGGAGATTCAGGTTGAGAGCTAATTTTTTACTTTCCAGTAAAGTATCACCCTTTTGGTCAGCAATATATATATCTTCAATACTGATATCTTTTGGATAAATAATGGATATATGGCCTATTGAAACACGGGTATTAAGTTTATGGTGCAGGTAAACAACCGCTTTATCTTTTAAAAAATTTTGTACGGGACTAAGCTGTACTGCAATTATGAGTAGTACCGCCAAAAATAAAATTCCTGAGACTAGCCAGAGAACAACCTTAATAGTTTTTCTGAGGTATTTTAAAAACGTTTCTATCTGCGTAAGGTTAAAAGTTAAAAAGATAGTATGTCATGATTCACCCTAATTTATACCTGGCCCGGGCCTTTTAAATTTCAGGAAATTTGGGGGATAAAATGAAACTTTAGCAATAAATGTTCCAGAAACATGACCAGCGTCTGCTATATTATGGAGGTAATGAAATTGGATTATGAGTTGCTGTTTTTGTAAATTTGAGCCAAA